>SESB01000030.1_pt1 | contig 89821 bp, 84 predicted proteins | sample 3171441 | NCBI WGS metagenome assembly SESB01 (sample SAMN06051867, study PRJNA518727) | freshwater metagenome | biome: subpolar coniferous forest; feature: holomictic lake; material: water; isolation source: holomictic Lake 227, 6 m depth | place: Canada: near Kenora, Ontario | collected...
GAATTTTACTTCCGAAAGCGCGAACAAATACCAGTCGAATAATTTTTCGTAGAATTGTTTGTTGAGCGTTTTCGTATTTAAAACACCTTGCCAGGCGTGATGCAATTCAACGAAATTCGTGGGTTTAGGTTTTAAATTTGAAAACGCCAATTCGCTCAAAATATCCAAATGCGCTCGATGCGTATTTTCGAGGCGAATATCTTTGAGCAACGTGACTTTTTCTAACACGTCTTTGCTGTCGTCATTTTTATTTAATCGACGATGAATCACCGATAACGTCAGCGCGTTGCCGTATTTGAATAAAATTAAAATCGGTTGCGGACTATTTTGATTCAATTCGCGGGTGATGGTGACGAGTTGCGAACGTGAATAATGTGGCTGCGTTAATTCAATCGCCACGAACATATACGATTCCATAATCGTATTATCAACGGGTTCTGGAAGAGCTTGAACACCGTCTAAATTATCAGCCGCTAATTGAAACAAAAAAGCAGAATCGACAATTTCATCATGCCGATAACCGAAAATTTCCGTCACGGTTTTATTTTGCATCCGCGAACTGGCATAACCCAGCGACGTAAAAAAATCGAGTGCGTTGGTTCTCAAATCGCCGTCAGCAAATTGGTTGATAAGCGTTTGAAGTGTGTCTTTGTTAATCATATTGAATGCCGTCGTAGATTTCGTGCAAATGAATCGTTTCTTGAATGCTATTTAATACAATCGAATCCGATAAATCGACATAATCATGTAAAAGCCATTCGTTATGGCTAATTTTATGAAAATGTTGGACAAACACTTTTTCAGAATCAATCAGCAAATAATCTTGAAAACTGGGAATGGAACGGTACAACGTAAATTTTCCACCTTCATCATAACGTCGCGTTGACGGTGATAAGACTTCGATAATTACGACTGGATTGAGTAACGCACATTGATTTTCTGTTAATTCTGGCGTTCCACAAAAAATTGCCGCATCGGGATAAGTAATTAAACCGTTCGGCGTTTCAATTCGCATATCGCTGTTAGTGGGTGTGCAACATTTGCCGCGTAATTTCACATTAAATGCTGAAAACGTATTCCCTGAAATTCGAGCATGATTAAACGACCCGCCAGACATAGCGAAAATTTCACCATTAAAAAATTCGTGCTTGATTTCCGCGCTTTTTTCTAAAGCAAAGTATTCGTCACGAGTGAATGCGTTAAGTGTGGATTGTATTTTTTTCATGTGTTTTCTCCGCTAATGACTAGCCATGTGACCAACGTAAAATCGGTTGGATTGGTGATTTGTTCTGAAAAGATGGGCAATAATGCGCCGCGTCCTGTCGCTAACTTGATAATTTCTTTTTCTTGAAAGGCGGCACGAATCGCCTCGACAGATTTCGCTACCAAGTCGTAATAATACGCCATATCGTTTCCGTCACTCGTTTGGTCATCGAATAATTGGCACAACGCTTCATAAGGTTTATCTTTACCGACGCACAACATTTTGAACATTTCGAGCGTGTGCTTGGCTTCAACAAAATTATGCCTAACTTTGCCATCATCTTGAATATAAATCAGAAAAAACGGCGTGAGCGGATTGACTTGTTGTTCGGTTTCTTGCTGATACACTTTTTGTTGCAGACAAAAAATAACGCCTTTGTGGATATTCAAATCGGGTTGTTCAGGCACGATGCCATAAAGTCCGAGTGGCGCATTCGCTAATTTTTCGCGTTCTAAATCCAAATAACCGCCCAAATCTGCCCGAAAATCATCAAAATTAAAATCCGTTAATGTCGCGCCATCGTTGAGTTCCTCTAAATCAAGCACTTCCTCTTTCATGCGTTTTAACTGTTCATCACGATAATTTAATTCGTCGTTAGCGTCGTCTTCGGTGAGCAATAAATTATCCGAACCCGTCGCAGAAATATCCACCAACGCCATTCGCGCTTCAACCCGATTTTTCAAATTCAAATACTGATCGAGTTCAGCCGTCGCCCAAAAGTTAATCATCGAAACGGTTTTATTTTGACTGTTAATTCGGTCAATCCGTCCAAAACGCTGAATCAAACGCACGGGATTCCAATGAATGTCGTAGTTAATTACCCAATCGCAATCCTGCAAATTTTGCCCTTCCGAAATACAATCTGTGGCAATTAAAATATCAATTTCTTCGGTCAGCGTATTTTTAAAACCGCTGCGTTTTTTAGCGGTGGGCGAAAAATTGATTAACACGTCATTGAAATTGGTTGCGCCTAAAGTCGCTTCACATTTTGAACCCGTCACCAAACCAGAATGAACGTTTAACTCGGTTAAATCGGCTTTCAATGCGTCGTACAAATAACGCGCTGTGTCAGAAAAGGCGGTAAAAATCAGCACTTTCTTGATTGATTTGCCTTGTTTGTCAACGGTTGGATTAGCGATTTTATCGGTAATCAATTCTTTTAATCGGTGCAATTTTCCATCACGTTGTGACGTGACATTTTTTGCATCATCTCGCAATTTCGAGAGTTGGTGTTTATCGCTTTCCAAATCCTGCAACCAGCGCGAACAATCCAAATGTTTCAATTGAAATTTGATTTTTTTACCCACCGCCAGCGCGTCGCTTAAATCGTCATCTTCGTTAAAATCGTTTTCAGTTAAATTTTCGATGTCTTCAAATTGCTGTATTTTTTCAATCAACAATTCAATTTTGATAACCGTGCGAGTCATCGTATCTGCAAACGAAACCACGGAACTTTCAAGACGTTTCAGAAAATTCATTTTCATCATGCCGATTAAATAATGCTCACGGTTTTCTTGCGTGAAGTTTTTTACTTTGCTTTGATATTCGGGTAAATCGCGGAATTCGTTGAGCAGATATTTCGTCGGATTGAATAGCGATAATTGATAAGCGGAAATCTCTTTTTCTATGCCCACGAATGACGGAAATACGCCAAGCGTGTCCATCTCATAATAAATCGATTGTGGCGCGGTGCGTTTAGGAAAACCGCCCAATTCTTTGGCGACATTGGGATAATGCCGTTCAATATGTTTACGCGAACGGGCAATGGTAATCGCATCGAGTAATTTGAAAAAATCCGCGTTCAGGTGGTGAGATAATTGCGCTTGACGTTTATTTTTAACAGCATCGTGAAAAGCATTTTGCGCCGCTTTCAATGTCTTTTTGGTATCGACAACACCAATGTTCGCGAAAGCGTGTTTATCATCGGCACTAATAAACCGAATTTGATTATACAAATCCGACAAATCATTATTCACCGGCGTTGCCGACAATAATAAAACTTTGGTTTTTTCACCCGCTTGAATCACGTCTTCCAGTAGACGTTGATAACGTGATTTGCCATTTTTAGCTTTATTGTCGTTCCGAAAATTGTGCGATTCATCGATAACAACTAAATCAAAATCACCCCAATCGAAATCGCTTAATTCCAGCCCATTCGATAAACCTTTTTCACGACTCAAATCGGTGTGGCTCAACACAATGTAATTCAATTTATCGTTTTTCAGCGGATTTAGCTGGCGTTCATAACGTGACGAATAAAGCAGCCAGTTTTCGTTGAGTTTTTTGGGGCATAAAACCAGAACTCGATGATGTTTTGCCTGGAAATACTTAATGACGGCAAGGGCTTCGTAAGTTTTCCCCAGCCCCACGCTGTCCGCTAAAATGCAACCGTTATGCGTTTCAATTTTAGTAATCGCGTGAACTACACCCTCTTTTTGGAAATCAAATAAGGTGTTCCAAATTTCGGATTTATGTAAACTTTTTTCAGTCGCGGCACGTTGTTCTTGGTAGCGTTGCCAATCTTCATAAAAAACGTGATAAAGCGTTTTGTAATAAATAAACTGCGGCGAATGGTTGTGATAAAGCTGCGTTAAATAGTTCAACACGTCTTTCTTCACATCTTTGACCAGCGTTTTGTCGTTCCAAATTCCATCAAACCAGCGTTTTAAATCTTGTCTGTCGCGGTCGCTATCCACCACTAAATTCAATTCGATGTTTGAATTGCCGTCGCCTAAACCGTGCAAGGTGAAATTTGAACTACCGAGCAACGCCGATTCTACGCCATTATTGTCAATGTGATAAAGTTTGCCGTGCAGCAAATTTGTTTGAATCAGTGAACGAATTTCGACTTTTTTTGTTATCCAATCGGCACAGGTTTTCGCAATCGCTTTTTGATTCAGGCGGTTATTGAGCCATAAATTTTGTTCGATAACATCAAACGATTTGGCTTGCGATTGCTCAACATCTAGCGACTTAACAAACGTGGGTTCACCGAATAAAAATTGCAGTTTATCAATGTCAAGTAATGGCTCGCGCAAGGCTTCAAAACCAAAAATACTAAAATAAGCGGATACAAAACGTAGCTGTGCGGTGGGTTGCATTTTTTGTTTGAGAAAATCACCGACTTTGCCAAAATGATGATTATCGCGGATACCTGAGTTTGGATTCGTCACCCCAACTTTTCGCCATTTAAATCATGCGCCGCTAAAAACGCCGTCGCGCTCATGCGTTTACCATTGGGCATTTGTAATTCATGAATTCGCAAAAAATAATCGCCCGTCGCCACATCCAACGTTTTGTGCGTGCAACGTGTTTGTCCCGCTTCTAAATTCGTTGCCTCGTTCAATACTTCAGCATTCCAAATTTTCATCGCCAAACCGTTATAAATCGTGTGGGCGACCGGCCACGGATTTAAACCGTGAATTTTTCGCACCAACATTTCTGCCGATTGCGTCCAATCAATCGCCGCTTCTTCTTTGGTCAATTTCGCGGCGTGCGTCACACAATTTTCGGCTTGCGGTTCGGCGTGTAATTCGCCGTTTTCGATTTGCAGCAACACCTTTTCCAAACCGATTGCGCTCAGTTGCGACAATTCATCGTGAACCGTCGCCGCCGTATCGGTGGCTTGAATCGCATAAATTTCTTTGTGCAACATATCGCCCGCATCCAGCTTTTTCACGATTTGCATAATCGTCACGCCGGTTTCTGCGTCGCCGGCAATAATGGCGCGTTGAATCGGTGCAGCTCCGCGCCAACGCGGCAATAACGAACCGTGTCCGTTAATGCAGCCCAAACGCGGCGCGTCCAAAATTGTTTGCGGCAAAATCATTCCATAAGCCACCACGACCATCAAATCGGCATTGAAATTTTGAAACGTGTGCAATGCGTCGTCCGTTTTCAACGTCAACGGTTGCAAAACAGGAATATCATGCGCCAACGCCAACACTTTCACCGGTGGCGGCTGCAGATGTTGACCGCGTCCCGCCGGTCTATCCGGTTGCGTATAAACCGCGCAAATTTCATGCCCCAAATCAATCAATTTTTGCAAACTCGGCACTGCAAATTCGGGCGTTCCAGCAAAAATAATTTTCATTATTTGCCTTCCAAACGGTGCATTTTTTCTAATTTAGTTTTAATGCGTTGGCGTTTCAGGGTCGATAAATAATCGACAAATAATTTACCGCGTAAATGATCCATTTCATGCTGAATGCAGGTCGAAAGTAAATCAATTGCTTCAATTTCAATCGCTTCACCGTGACGATTTAGCGCTTTAACCGTAATATGAGACGGGCGAATAATTTTTTCAAAAATTTCTGGCACGGAAAGACAGCCTTCTTTGTATTCAAACGCGCCTTCTTTACTGATAATTTCAGGATTTAACAAGCACAACGGATCATTTTTTTGTTCGCTGGTGTCGATCACTAAAATTTGTAAATGCACATTTACTTGCGTCGCCGCCAAACCAATACCGCCAGCGTGATACATGGTTTCAAGCATATCGTCAATAAGTTGTTTGATGTTGTCGTCTATGTTTTTGACCGGCGCGGCTTTTTTACGCAGTTGCTCGTCCGGAAATTCGAGAATCGTTAGAATACTCAATGCACTCTCCACTATAATGATTGAAAATGTTTAAATTAGGCTTGAATTCTATCCGAATTCGCTTCAACTTTGAAATAGACACATGAAAAATACACGTTCCACATTATCCACTTTTTTAATTGGTTTCTTGATTGATTGTTGCGTGTTGACAGTCGGTCATGCCGACGAAATCACACTCAATCCAACACACCCTGAAAAATATACCGTCGTCACAGGTGATACGTTATGGGATATTTCAGGTAAATTTTTACAACATCCGTGGCAATGGAAAAAACTATGGGAAACTAATAGTCAAATCAAAAATCCCAATTTAATTTATCCGAATGACACGATTTATTTCAGTTTGGTCAACGGTCAACCGCAACTGAGTTTGTCGCGTCCGCAAGAGTTACGCACCGATAAACCGTGCGTGCTAAAACCGAGTGAATATGAAAAAGGACGACAAAGTTTTTTACTCGATAAAAATGGAAAAGTATTGCCGTGTTCGCGTGAAAGTGAACTTGAACAACCGATTAACTTAATTCCGCACGACCAAATTGCCACATTTTTGACATCGCCAAAAGTGGTGGGCGAAGATGAATTTAAAAATTCACCTTACGTTATCGGTTTTCACGAAGGGCATTTAATCGCCGGTGCGGGCGATAAAGTTTATGTACGCGGTTTGGACGACGAGAATTTGACGGAAAAGTACACGCTGTATCGAGCCGGAGAAACTTATTACAACGCGGAAACGAATGAAGTTTTAGGTCACGAAGCCAAATATGTTGCCAATGCGACGTTACAGACAAATGGTGATCCCGCCACGTTAATTATTACCAAAGGTTCGCTCGAAATTCGTACCGGTGATCGAATTATGCCGGATATTGAAGTCGAAAATACGCTGAATTTTTTCCCACGTCCGCCCGAACAGCCTTTGCACGGTCAAATTATCAGTGTTATAAATGGTCGGTCGTTGATTGGTTTATATAGCGTAGTGGTTATCGACAAAGGCAGCGCGGACGGTTTAATCACCGGACATGAATTGATGGTGTATCAGCGCGGTAAAACCATTATCGACACCTATCGTGATGATGCTGAAAACGTGCAATTGCCTGATGAAATGGCGGGGAAAATTATGATTTTCCGTGCATTTGAGCATTTGAGTTACGCGCTCGTGATGCAAGTGAATCACGATATTCACCGTTTGGACGATGTAAAAACGCAATGAAAATACTAAATTGCCAGGACGCAGATATTAAATACTGGTTGGCATTGCTTCGTGTTGAAGGAATTGGTTGTAAAACATTCGCTAATTTCACGGAAGACCACACGCCCGAGGAAATTTTCACCACGAATCAAGCTGAATTATTGTCGTGGGGCATAAAAAAAACGTTCGCGGAAGCGATTACGAATTTCGATTGGGCGGCGGTAGAGTACGATTTGCAATGGTTAGCGCAACCGAATAACGACGTGTTAAAAATCACGCATCCGCTTTATCCTGAACTACTGAAAGAAATTTACGATCCACCGCCGTTGCTGTTTGTTCGCGGTAATTCGCACGTTTTAGCGTATCCACAAATTGCAATTGTTGGCAGTCGTAATCCGTCCGCGTTGGGCAACAAAACCGCGTTTGATTTTGCCTTTGCGTTAAGCCAATACGGTTTTGCGATTACCAGCGGCTTGGCGTTAGGCATCGATGCGACGGCACATCAAGGCACATTGAGCGCGAGCGGTTTTACCATTGCGGTGGCGGGAACGGGTTTAGATCGCGTTTATCCGTCCAGCAATCGCGATTTGGCTCTCGAAATTGTGAATACCGGTGTGATGATTTCAGAATTTCCACCTGGAACCACCGCGAAAGCCTCAAATTTCCCGCGCCGCAATCGCATTATTAGCGGATTGTGCCAAGGTTTATTAGTGGTTGAAGCGGCTCAAAAAAGCGGTTCGTTAATTACCGCCCGCATGGCGTTAGAACAAAATCGCGAAGTGTTCGCCATTCCAGGTTCGATTTACAGTCCCCTTTCACGCGGTTGCAACGCCATGATTCGCGAAGGCGCAAAACTTGTCGAATCGCCACAAGATATTATCGACGAGTTAAGCCAATATAAACAACGCATTAGCTTTTTACAATCCGAGCCAGAACAATCATTACTTGACCTTGAGCAACAAACATTATTGAATCTAGTGATGTTTAGCCCCACGTCTATTGATGATTTGGTCGAAAGTTCGTCTCAATCCGTGGAAAGCCTCGCCGCGCAACTCTTTTTGTTAGAACTGCAGGGTCACATTGAAGCAATCGCTGGTGGTTGCTACATTCGCGTAAAATAATAGCTAGGAATTATGAAAGAAAATATTTTTGATGTGTTGATGTATCTCTTTGAAAACTATATGGATGATGACAGCGAAGTCTCGCCCGATAACGATATGGTGACAACGGAGTTACTCGAAGCAGGTTTTGAACATAAAGACGTGACAAAAGCCTTTGATTGGCTGGAATCGTTAGCAATTGAAGACCTTGATATTGCCGCGCAAGCCTCGTTATCATTTCGCGTTTTTAGCCCGTTTGAAAAACAGCGTTTAGATGTGGAATGCCAAGATTTAATGATGACATTAGAACGCACCGGGATTTTGAATTCGGTCAATCGTGAATTGGTTTTAGATCGCGCCATTGCGTTAAATGAAACGCTGACGCTGGAAAAATTGAAATGGATTGTGTTAATTGTACTTTTAAATCAACCCGATGAAGAACTGGCTTTGTCTCGAATGGAAGATATGATTTACGACTTGATTCCCACTTATCTACATTAAATTTTATCAAACGGAACGGATTAAATGAGTAAAAACCTCGTCATTGTGGAATCACCCGCCAAAGCAAAAACCATTGAAAAATATCTTGGCAAAGATTTTCACGTTCTCGCGTCTTACGGTCACGTTCGCGATTTAGTACCGAAAGAAGGCGCGGTCGATCCGCAAAATGATTTCGCCATGAAATATGAGTTGATTGAACGCAATCAACGCCACGTTCAAGCGATTACCAAAGCCTTAAAAAGTGCTGATACGCTTTATTTAGCCACCGATCCTGATCGCGAAGGTGAAGCGATTTCGTGGCATTTATTAGAATTATTAAACGAAAAAAACTTATTAAAAAATAAAACGGTGCATCGTGTCGCCTTTCACGAAATCACTAAAAAAGCTGTCACCGAAGCGATTGCCGCGCCAGCGGAACTCAATTACAACTTGGTTTACGCGCAACAAGCTCGTCGCGCGTTGGATTATTTAGTGGGCTTTAAATTATCGCCGTTGTTGTGGAAAAAAATTCGGCGCGGTTTGTCGGCGGGGCGCGTGCAAAGTCCCGCGTTGCGCTTAATTGTGGAACGCGAATTAGAAATTGAAGCGTTTAAAAATCGTGAATACTGGTCGATTGATGCGGCAGTATTTGCATTGGAACAAGCGTTTAAAGCGAAATTGACTTATTTTTCTGGCGAAAAAATGACGCAGTTCAGCATTCATAACGAAGATTTAGCCACGCTGACGCGACAAGTTTTACTCGAAGCTGCGAGCGGGGAATTAACCGTTGCGAAACTCGAAAAGAAACAACGCAAAAGCAATCCTGCGCCGCCGTTTATTACCTCAACGCTGCAACAAGAAGCCGCGCGAAAGCTGGGTTTTACCACCAAACGCACCATGACCGTTGCCCAGCAACTTTATGAAGGTATCGATATTGGCGGCGAAACAGCAGGGTTGATTACTTACATGCGTACTGATTCGGTGAATTTATCGGCGGAAGCGGTGGAAGATATTCGTGCGTTAATCGGTGAAATGTACGGTGTGGATAACGTTCCGAAAGAGCCGCCAAAATTTAAAACAAAATCTAAAAACGCCCAAGAAGCCCATGAAGCGGTGCGTCCAACTTCGGCACGTCATTTGCCGAGCAAAATTCAAACGTATTTGACCGCTGAACAGTTCAAATTATACGAATTGATTTGGAAACGCACGATTGCCTGTCAAATGATTCACGCAACGTTGAACAGCGTGGCGATTGATTTGAGTTGTGACGACGGCAAAAATGTTTTCCGCGCCACAGGTTCATCGGTAGCCATTGCCGGTTTTATGGCGGTTTATTTGGAAGGCAAAGACGATTCTAAAGAGGGTGACGACAAAGAGAATTTTCTGCCAGCGTTAAAAGAAGGCGATACCGTGCAATTGAACGACGTAATAATCGCGCAACATTTCACCGAGCCGCCACCGCGTTACGGCGAAGCGAGTTTGGTTAAAGCATTAGAAGAACACGGCATTGGTCGCCCTTCAACGTATTCATCCATTATTTCCACGTTGCAAAATCGGGAATATGTCACGCTCGAAACGAAACGTTTTTACCCGACCGACGTAGGGCGAATTGTGAATAAGTTTTTAACCGAACATTTCACAAAATACGTTGATTACAGTTTTACGGCGAATTTAGAAGACGAATTAGACGAAGTGGCGCGGGGTGAAAAAGAGTGGATTCCGTTGATGCACAGTTTTTGGCAGCCGTTTGGCGCGTTAATTATTGAAAAAGAAGCCTCGGTGCAACGCAAAGATGTGACGCAGGAAGCGATTGATGAATTGTGTCCGCTGTGTAACAAAGGTTTATCGATTCGATTGGGACGAAATGGGCGTTTTATTGGTTGTACCGATTACCCAGAATGTTCGTACACGCGCAATTTAAATGATTCTGCATCGAATGAACCCGAACTGGTTGAAGGACGTGAATGCCCTGAATGTACGTCGCCGTTGGTGTATAAAAGCAGCAAATACGGGAAATTTATTGGTTGCACCGGTTATCCAGATTGCCGTTACATTGAACCGATTGAAAAGCCGATTGATACCGGCGTGCGTTGTCCACAATGTCAAAAAGGACAAATTTTTAAACGCAAAGCACGAAGCGGGAAGATATTCTATTCGTGTGAAAACTATCCAACGTGCGATTACGCGCTGTGGAATGCACCGCTTAACGAACCTTGTCCAACGTGTAATGGGGCGTTATTAACGCTGAAAGAAAGTAAAAAGCACGGCACACAAAAAGTGTGTCCGCAAAAGAGTTGTCATTATGTAGAGACAATAGAAGAGTCGCACGAAGCGGAGTAAAGCGTTTGGGACGTAATCACGGCGCATTGCCGTGATTACGTTGTTGAGAATTAACCGGCTTTTAGCTTGGCAACAATCTGCGAAATCAAATTATCAGGTTTAAACGGTTTCACAATGTAAGACGTAATGCCGGCTAAAATGGCTTCTTTTACTTTGTCGCCTTCCGAAGACGAGGTCAGCATAATCCACGGCGGCGTAACCAATTTATCGTCTGCTTTGACGGCTTGATACAACTCAATACCGCTCATTACAGGCATATTCCAATCACAAATTACTACGTTGAATTTAAGTTTTGCCATCATTAGTAATGCTTCACGTCCACCTGGAACGTCGGCAACGTGAGCAAAGCCCGCTTCGCGTAAAATAGCTTTCGTCAACGTCCGCATTGAAGCGGCATCATCAACAATAAGAATCTTTTTTTGTAATAATTCTGGGGATATGTCCATTTTATTTTCCGGTGATTGATTGTTTTTTAATTTATAAATGTCGCACTAGCGACTTGGTCGCCATTTTACAATATCCCTAATCAACCGACAAAATAAATAATGTTTATCCGCCTTTTAACCAATCCGACTTTTTAAAAACTCATGTTACGAATTACCGAACTCAAACTTCCACTCAATCATTCTGCCGATGATTTGCAATCGGCGGTACTTAATCGGTTACAAATCCATTTAAATGAATTTGTCAGCAGTCGTATTTTTCGCCAAGGTCACGATGCGCGGAAACGCAATGGCATTTTACTGGTTTACACCCTCGATGTTGACGTGAAAAATGAAGCTGAAATTTTAGCGCGTTTTGCCGATGATGCTCACATTAGCGTTACGCCGAATACCGAATACTCTTTAATCACGCGAGCGATTACGCCACCGAAAAACCGTCCAATTATTATCGGTTCGGGGCCGTGCGGATTATTAGCGACGTTAATTTTAGCGCAAATGGGTTTCAAGCCCATTATGTTGGAACGCGGTAAATCCGTGCGCGAACGCACAAAAGATACGTTTGCATTGTGGCGAAAAAGCCAATTCAACGCCGAATCCAACGTGCAGTTTGGCGAAGGTGGCGCGGGAACTTTTTCAGATGGAAAACTGTACACGCAAATTAAAGATCCGAATTTTTACGGGCGGAAAGTGCTACAAGAATTCGTCAAAGCCGGCGCACCCCCTGAAATTTTATATTTAAGCAAACCGCACATTGGCACGTTTCGCTTGGTGACGATGTTGGAAAAAATTCGCGCCACGATTGAATCGTTGGGCGGCGAAATTCGTTTTGAAAGTCGCGTCGATGAAGTGTTGATTGAAAAGGGTCACGTTCAAGGCGTGCAATTATCGAATGGCGAAACACTTGAAAGTTCGCACGTTATTTTGGCGATTGGTCACAGCGCACGCGACACGTTTTCGATGTTGCAACGAAACGGCGTTTATATGGAAGCGAAGCCATTTTCGATGGGTTTTCGGATTGAACATCCACAATCGTTAATTGATCAATGCAGTTTTGGCAACGATGCGGGGCATCCGTTATTGGGCGCGGCGGATTATAAACTGGTGCATCATTGCAAAAATGGACGGTCGGTTTACAGTTTTTGTATGTGTCCAGGTGGAACAGTGGTGGCGGCGACTTCGGAAGCGGGTCACGTTGTCACCAATGGCATGAGCCAGTATTCGCGCAATGAACGCAACGCAAACAGCGCAATCGTGGTCGGTATTACGCCTGAAATCGATTATCCTGAACACGTTTTAGCGGGTGTTGATTTACAACGGCATTGGGAACGGCAGGCGTTTTTGTTAGGCGGTGAAAATTACGCTGCACCCGCACAATTGGTCGGTGATTTCTTGGCAAAACGCCCTTCGACCACGTTTGGCAGTGTGCAACCGTCTTACACGCCATCGGTGAAATTGGGCGATTTAAGCGCGGCATTACCCGATTACGCCGTTGCCGCCATTCGGGAAGCCTTGCCAGAATTTGATAAAAAAATAAAAGGCTTTGCCATGCACGACGCACTGTTAACAGCTGTTGAAACGCGCACCTCGTCGCCGATTCGGATTAAACGTACGGCACAATTTCAAAGTTTAAATACGGTTGGATTGTATCCAGCGGGTGAAGGCGCAGGTTATGCAGGGGGAATTTTATCAGCGGCAATCGACGGCATAAAAGTCGCCGAAGCCGTTGCTAAATCTTTGCAAGCGTAATTTTTGGCAATTTAACGGGTGTTGAAAAGAACAAAACTTAACAAAAATGAAGTTCTACCGGTCTTTTACACGCCTTTTGAATTGCCTCATACACTTTCTGTTGTTGAAATGGTTTTAAAACATAGCCTTTTGCGCCAGCTTTAAGCGCATCAAGTACCATTTTTTCTTGTCCATGCGACGTGACCATAACAATTTTTGCGTCGGGGAATTCACTCATAATGGCTTGCGTCGCTTCGATACCGTCCATTTCTGGCATGGTAATATCCATCGTTACCACATCCGGTTTGCACTGTTTATACGCTTCAATTGCTTCTTTACCATTTTCAGCAGTTTGAATGACTTTGTAACCGATTGTGTGCAAAAGCACCTTTAATTTTCCGATAATAATAGGTGAATCATCGACGACTAAAATAGTCAACATAGTTGCCATGGTTATTTACTCCATCAAACAAAAATTGGTGCTAAAAAGTTTTTCCGCACCTACTAAGCTAATCGCCATATTACCTAGCGATGTTTCTAAATGTTGTGTATAAAACATGGTGTATTTTATCTCTCGAATGGCATTGGTATTATTCAAAATTTTGGGCGGTGTAATTTTAATACCGCTCATGTCTAATCGCTGCAAATCTATGGTTGAATGTCCCAAAACGATATTGATCACATCGCCGGCGGCGGCTTTACGATACTTTTCAACTTCGCTCGCCTCAATGCCCAAATCCAAAGTCATTAGGTAATAAATGGCATTGATTAAAGAGGTCTCAAAACTGAACACTACCAACAAATTGATGGCACCGCGTATCCTAATTAAGGCGGTCACATCGAGCAAAGCAATCTCATTCATATTGCCAATCATGTTTTTATTTTTAGTCACGCTAATATCGAATTCGCTTTTAAAATAAGCGCGTGTTCTTTTTATGACAGACTCCATCACTTCTATGATTAGCTGTTTTTGTGGCACACCAGCCTCCCATCTCATTCAAGATTTTTTTTCATAATTAAGGGCAACGTAAATAAAAATTCCGTGCCTTGTCCAATAACCGTTTTAACCTTAACTTCACCACCTAAATTGTGTGTTTCATTCAACACGGCGGATAAGCCAACGCCGCGTCCCGCTAATTCCGTCACTTCACACAGGGTACTAATCGTATCCATAAAAATAAATTGCATCATATCGTCATCCGACACGCTAGCAATTTCATCGACGGTGTGGATTCCCTCCGCTACCACACGTTCGCGCAACAGGTTGAGATTGATGCCCGCCCCATCATCCGCTATGGTTAATTTAATGGCATTTTGCTCTTGGAAAATATGACAAGTAATCATGCCAACCGGCTCTTTGTCAACTTCCCAACGCTCTTCTGGACTTTCTATGCCGTGAACGACTGCATTACGAAACACATGAATTAAAGAACGTAGAAATGGCTGGTAAGTACGCAAATCAATCGCCACATTTTCAACGTTGATGACCATAACAGGCACAACTTCTTTCTCCATTTTTTTTGCCGTTTGTCGCACCAATCCATCAAAACCCATTAACACGCTTTCAAAAGACACTTTCCGTAACACGCTAATATCATTAAGAAATATCCGAATTTCTTTGGCAGACGTGTCTATCGTTTCACCTCGTAAAAGCTGCTTTGCCCATTTCTCAATTTGCAACGCCTGAATGCACGTTAAAAAAATTCTTTCGCCATTGATAAAAAAATCTTCGCCCAGCGCGTCAGTGAGAATCGCTAAATCTTCATCAAAAGAAATTTGCAGCACAGACGGCGAAATGGCGGCGGCAATTTGCGAACTCTTCAGCGTATTGCCGAGTGCCAATAAATTCGATAAATCACTTTCAATATTGTGCAGCACTTTGGGCGTATTCGGAAAACTAAACTGATTCAATAAACCTTTATAAGTGTGAATTTCACGGTAAAGTTCTTTCGTCAAATTATGCGGCGGAATTTTTTTCAGCAATTCGCTGGGTAATTGAGCGAGAAATACGCGAAACCCATCAATAATGTCGAAAAAATTACGACTATCGGAAACTGCCATCACAATCAACTCAAGGTGTTGACGCTCTTTTTCCAACATTGTTGCAATATGCCGTTCTTGCGTAATGTCCGTTAAAATAACCATGAATTTATTATGTTCCAGCATTTTATATTCGGTTTTCAGAACCCGTTCACCGTATTGAATTTCGGCTGGCAACAACGACAGCATATTTTCACGCACAGATTCTTCAGTTTCATTCAGCACCGAAGCGATAATCAGGCTAAACAAATCCGCCTTGCTTTTATCGGTGGGAAAAAATAAATCAGTGGCGTTTTTACCTACTGGAATTTCCCCCAGCATCATTTCGCAAGCGCGGCTGTATTCATTATCGATAAGTAAATTCGCACCAAATGACAAAAAACCTTGTCCGGAATTATCCAATAAACGTCTAAAATTTTGGTTGGCTTGTTCCAATTCGGTGGTCATGGTGCGAATAAAATTCATCAAGCGAAACACAAACGGTAACGTCAGAATAACGACCAATATTGAAGCGATCATTATCGTAATCAGGTATTTAATTTCATGTTCTCGAATACTTTTCGCAGAAACATCAATGCCAACAATGCCATCGAGTTTGCCTGATGAAGTAAAAATAGGCGCGTAAGCCGATAACCACGTTCCCCAATCATCAGTATAGATTTCCGGTTCCACATACACAGCCACTTTATCGGGCGTGGCATTGAAAGCACTGGTGAACGCTTTACTAGTCGATTCTTTCGGATAAATATCACCCGTTGCATTTTGATCTTTTTCTGATCCATCGACGATAAAAGCCGTTTCGCCATTATCGAGTATTCGCATGGTGTAAGCGTTCGCGATTTCTGTACCGTGTTGGCGCATCGCCACTAAATCATTTTTTAGTTTAATAAAGGCGGCACTTTTGTCATCGTTAACCGTCCGCACTTGACTGTGTAAATCACCATCCACTTTTTGTGCCATCATATTAACGACATCACCGATTCTAATTCGCAATTCTTCTCGAAGAAGACCATCAACTTGAATCGCACTTACAATCGTTAAAATTAAAATCCCCGTCATCGTTAAGCCACAAAAAGCCTTGGTGATTGATGCTAACGTATATTTTTTGGGCTTTGCCGTTTTATTATTTTGAAGAGGCAGTTTTTTATTGATGGTCGTATTTTTTCTCATGAAAATTCCGATAATGGTGTCTCTACAAATCAAGATTAAAACGTAAAAGAGGCTGTGAGAATGCCCTGCAACCAAACTTTGTTACCGTCGCCTAAGTATTGTTTGCCGGCTTCATTCGGAATGAATGCTTCGATACCTGCTGAAAATTCTAGCGCGTCACTAAATTCCCAATCCGCCAATACATTCACTTCATTACCGTAATTGGGCGAAGTCAATGCAAAGGCAGCCGGATTGACGAACGTAAAATTGTAATAAATTAAATTCAACGCGAGGCTTTCAAATGGCGATAAAACTAATTTCCCTTGATGCGTGATTAAGTTGGAATTCTCCAAAATCCACTCGCCGGTAATTTCACCTTGAAACCACGTTCCCCACGTTCCAAAACCGGGTGACATTCCGTCAAAACCTTCACCTTGAATCGCACAACGATAAGAAAGTGCCGGTTGCCAAAATACATCCTGGAATTTATATTCAATTTGTCCAAAACCACCTGAAGCGTGCGTCATCGTGGTAGCAATTTGATTGATTTGGTAAACGTATTCGGTATTGATAGTGGTATTTTCCAGTGGTGAAAATTCAAATCGCGCGTCGTAAGTGTGATTGTGTGTCGTTTGATTGCCAAGCGAATCGATTGAGCCTTCGTCGTGCAACATTCGTTTATTACCGGTGTTGATATAACTGACTGCGAATTTGGTCGTTTCCGAGTGATTATATTCAATATTGCCGCCTTGATAAATTCGTTTTTCAGCCGGATTTAACGGGCGCGTTTCTAAATAAAATCCTTCAAATTTTACATCGTCAACATTCAAACGTCCCAGCATCGTATTGTTAAACGCGGTACGAGAGTTTATCCAACCCGCACCACGATTGCCGCCATTATCCGCGCCATAATTCAATAAAAATCCCGAACCCAATTTAAAATTTTGTTTGCCACCCGATAAATCTAGCGTGACTTTTTCTTCCGTATCCAGTAATTTCGCTGACTTCCAACCTAAATATAATTCTTCAGTTTTATTTTTGTAGTGATAATTATCGTAACGTCCTAAAGCGGTGTAATCGGTTTCTTGCAGATAAACCGTCACGTCTTTTTGCGTATAACCCGACGGATCGTGACCTAATGTACTGGTGTAAACGTAACTAAAACCGCCGTACAGTTTATTTTCATTGAATAAATTTAATTCGCCTTCCAAATGCGGTTTGGCACTCAATTCCCAAAAATAATCGCTGAGATGTGCCTTCGCAGAACTACCTGATTGATTATTCACTTCAGTGAACATGGCAGTTTGAACTTCTAAACCTGCTGAAATTGCACCGCGTTCACCATCGTAAAGTGAATAATCAGCCATCGCAACTTGTGTAAAAATCGTGACGAAAATACTGATAAAGCAACGGCGGTTAATCACTCAAACGTCTTCCTGCATTTTTACTGTTCCGAAAAACGAGCGGTTTTTCATTACTTGATAACGCTGAAGTTCGTGCCGTGGCAATCAGTTCATCGACAACATAATGTTGCGGGGATTTGCTGCAAACCGGGTCGGTTGCGCTTGCGTCGCCGGTCAACAAATAGGCTTGGCAACGACAGCCGCCAAAATCTTTTTCTTTTTCGTCGCAACTCCGACACGGTTCTTGCATCCATTCAAAACCGCGAAAGAAATTAAACGCTTTTGAATCGTGCCAAATATCTGAAACGCTGAAATCATTCACATTCGGGCAATCAAAATTCGGTAAATCTCGCGCCGAATGACACGGCAACGCTACGCCGTCTGGCGCGATGGTTAAAAATGTCGTCGCCCAACCGTTCATGCACGCTTTCGGGCGGTTTTCGTAAAAATCTGGCACGACGTAATAAATTTTCATTTTGCCCGCGACTTTTTCTTTATACGCTTGAGCAATGGCTTCAGCCGTTTCAAATTGTTCTTTTGTCGGCAACAACAAATCCCGATTCAAATGCGCCCAGCCGTAGTATTGCGTGTTTGCCAACTCTAAATAATCCGCGCCCAACGCTTCCGCCATTGCCAAAATTTCGGGCATTTGATGAATGTTTTCACGGTGAATCACGACGCAAAGCACCATCGGATAACCGTGTTTTTTCACCAATCGCGCCACGTTTTGTTTATGTTCAAACGACGCAGTACCGGCAATGTGGTCGTTTAATTCTTGCGAACTGGCTTGAATACTGACTTGAATGTGGTCAAGTCCAGCGGTTTTCAGTTGCATAATTTTTTCTTCGGTCAGCCCATAACCGGAGGTAATCAGATTCGAGTAATAACCCAAGTCCCGCGCGTGCTGCACTAATTCGACCAAATCGGGACGAGTGAGCGGTTCGCCGCCTGAAAAACCAAGTTGCACCGCGCCCATTTTTCGCGCCTCGGTCAACACACGTTTCCAATCGTCGGTGCTAAGTTCGCTTTTGTATTTTGTGTAATCGAGCGGATTCGAGCAATACGGGCATTGCAACGGACACGCATACGTTAATTCCGCCAATAACCAGCGCGGCGGCGTATTAGTTTTGAGTAATCCAGCCATTATCTAAAGCAACCTCTAAAAAAGCAGTAATGTCGGCGGTTAAACCTGACGTTTCAAATGTGGTTTCTAATTCTTGCACCAGTTGGGCGAGGTGGCGCGTGCCGTCACACAGTTTCAGAATTTCAGCCGAACTTTGATTTAATTCGACCATGCCTTCGGGATATAAAATAACGGTTTTTTGCTGCACTTCTTCCCATTGCAAGCGGTGCAACGGCGAAAAAGTGAGTAATTGTTCGGGGTTTAAAGTCATAAAAGTTAAGAGTAAGTTTAAAAAATTAACTGCCTGCGTTTTGTAAATTATTCAACAAGCCTTTGTAGTATTCCAGCATTTGCATCAAAAACATAATTGCCGCGTCAATTTCGTTTTTAACATCGTGAACGAAATTGTGGTGCATAAACGTTTCCATCATGTAAAACGACAAGCCCATATAAATCGTATTTGCGCCCATCGCAATCATAATGAACGCCGCAGATTTCAACATCAAACCGCGAAAATGCGCGTTCATTTTGCCAAACGCCACGCTAATAAACAACATCGTGGGCAATGTTCCCGCGCCAAACGTGAGCATCAACAAACCGCCGTCTAAAATCGTCGGCGCAGAAGTCGCTTTCACCGCCATCGCAAATGTCAGTGGACACGGCATTAAACCGTTCATTAAACCTGCCAACGATGCGCCAATAATGCCGCCTTTGGTGCGTGACGCGGCGTAACCTTTGCGAATAAATGCCATTGGAATCAAACGAATCGACCCTTGAAACGGAATCCAGCCTAAAATTCCCAACGCCAAAATAATCACCACCGCGCCAATGAACATTTGCAAAATGCTTTGAACTTTGCCAAAAATGCCGCTGGAAATTAACACCATTCCCATTGCCGCCGCCGCAAAACCCACCATCGTATAAACGCTGATTCGGGCAAATTGATAAAACAAATACGGTAAATAACTGCGCGTCGCGGTCGAATTCATAAAATAACCTGACACCAACGCGCCACACATTCCCAAACAATGCCCGCTTCCTAAAACTCCTGCCATAAACGCCAAGCCATAATCAAAACCGCCCGAAGCCGCCATGACGTGCATGCTGTGATCCATCGTTGAATGATCCATAAAAATCCCTTTTTAGTTTTTATTTAAACGCAGTGAATTCACAATCACAGAAACCGAACTCAACGCCATTGCCGCCGAGGCAATCATTGGATTCAAACGCCCCGCCGCCGCAATCGGAATCGCAATCACGTTATAACCAAACGCCCAAAACAGATTTTGTTTAATGACGGTAATCGTTTTTTTGCTGAGTTCAATGCCCGCCGTCACTTTTGAAATATCACCTTGAACGAGTGTCATATCTGCCGATTCAATCGCCACATCCGTTCCCGTTCCAATCGCAAAACCCACATCCGCCGCCGCCAATGCGGGCGCATCGTTAATGCCATCGCCAATCATGCCGACTTTTTTGCCTTGCGCTTGATAATCTCGAATCACGGTTAATTTTTGTTCGGGTGTGGCGTTCGCAATCACGGTTTCAATACCTACTTTTGCCGCAATATAATGAGCGGTTTTTTCGGTGTCGCCCGTGACCATTAACGTTTCAATGCCTTGTTTTTTCAAACGTAAAATGGCAGCCGCCGCATCAGGTCGCGCTTTATCGGCAATGCCAAAAACTGCCGCTTCTTTGCCGTTAATCGCCATGAAAACAGGCGTTTTGCCTTGCGACGCAAATTCACCCGCCGCATTTTGCAAACCATCAATCGAAACGCTTTGTTCAATCAACCACGCTTTGTTTCCGAGCAAGATTTTTTTGCCATCGATTTCAGCTTCAATGCCACGTCCCGTTTCACTTTGAAAATGCGTGCAAGGTTCTAAATTGATATTTTTTTCAGCCGCATAAAGCACAATTGCTTTGCCTAAAAAATGTTCTGAATTGTGTTCAGCCGAAGCCGCTAATTTGATTAAATTTGTTTCGCTCAAACGTGAAAGTTTCAACAAATCAGTCACTTTCGGTTTGCCTTCGGTAATCGTGCCTGTTTTGTCGAACACGATAACGTTCAATTTCGCGGCGGTTTCTAAACTTTCATCGTTGCGAATGTAAATGCCTTCGCGTGCGGCTTGACCTGCGCCAACCATGATTGCCGCAGGCGTTGCCAATCCTAACGCGCACGGGCAAGCAATCAATAAAACCGTAATTGCGTTGCCGAATGCAAAACTAAACGACGCGCCCGCCGCGAGCCAGCCGACCAATGTTAATGCCGATAATGCCATCACCGACGGCACGAAAACCGCTGAAATTCTATCGACGTGTTTTTGGATTGGTAATTTGGTTGATTGCGCTTGGTCAACCATGTGGACGATTCCCGCCAACACCGTGTCCATACCGATTGCCGTGACTTGAACGCGCAACGCGCCACTGCCATTGACACAACCGCCAATGACTTTGTTGCCGCTATTTTTCACGACGGGCAAACTTTCACCCGTGACCATAGATTCGTCAACCGTTGAAACGCCGTGAATTACCACGCCGTCGGTCGGAATTTTTTCACCAGGTCTCACCAAAATAATGTCGTCGATTTCGAGCGCGTCAACGTCCACAATTTCTTCGATTTCGCCGTTAATTCGCGTGGCGGTTTGCGGCTGTAAATCCACTAATTGCCGAATCGCTTCGCCTGCTTTGCCTTTGGCGCGTTCTTCTAAATATCGTCCGAGCAAAACAAACGTGATAATTGCCGCCGCTGCTTCAAAATATAAATGTCCGCTACGTCGCAAAAATGCGGGCAAGCTGTAACCGTAAGCCGAACCCACGCCTAAGGCGATGAGGGAATCCATGTTTGCTGCGCGTTGCCTAGCTAACCGCCATGCTTTCGCAAAAAACGGAAAGCCTGCCCAAAATACCACGGGCGTGGTCAACGCTAATTGCATCCAATGTAATTTGCGCGACGTAACCATCGCCATTCCCGCAAGAATCACGGGCGTGCTTAAAATCGCTGACCACACAAAACGATTTCGCGCCGTGGCAACGCGATTGTGTTCTTTTTCAATGAGTTTTTTACGTTGCGCCAACGTGTCCATCGGATACGTTTGATAGCCGATTTGCGTAATCAATTTATTCACGTCGTCTTTCGTTAATTGCCCTTGAACATTCAACGTTGACGTGCCGAAATTCACGCTCGCGGTTTTCACCCGTTCGTCACGCTTCAACACCATTTCAATTAACAACGCGCACGACGCGCAACTCATACCTTCAACCGCTAAATCGATGTCTTGAATTGTGCCGTCAAAATGTTTCTTTTCGTGATGCGGCAAGGTTGGATTTTTATGCGCGATATTCCCCAAAACCGCCTCGAGCAAAATCAGCAGATTTTTCTTCGGCAAACCAGCGGGATCAAATTCAATCACCACCGAACCGATTTCCCAGACCGTTTTCACGCGCTTAATTTCAGGGCGTTTTTTTAAAATAATTTCAAAAATATACGCGCGTTCTTGGTCATTTTTGAGAATCGGCGACACAATCCGAATGCGTCGCGCGAGTTGATGAACTATTTGGAAGTTTTTTTGAGTCACAGAAATTTACCTTTATTTTGGTTTGCGCGAACGAATCAACAAAAAGAACATATAAAACGTGGCGAGCCATTCATAACGGAATTTAAACGGATTCAACAGCCACAATTTTGTAATGTGATCCCAATGCAGACGAATCAAAAACAACACCAAAATATCATTCAAAAAATCAATCACCGCTTTTTCAGGGTCTTTAATCAGCGCATTCGGTTTTTTTATTGCTAATTTGGTAATGATTTTCGCGGCGTGTAAGGTTTCTTTGGCTTCAATTGTTTTCGTTTTGAACCAGCGTGTTACCGCAAATTTATCGGCTTTTTCGCTGACTTTCGCAGTGAATTTTCTGATTGCCGTGGGCTTTTTTTCAGTGGGAATAATTAACGCGCCTGACTTTTCTAATTCGGCAAATAGCGCGAATAGTTGCTGAACTAATTGCGTGAAATCACACACCGTTTCCTGAAATCGAATCGACACTTTACCTTGTCGCGCGTAAAAATTGACGCGATAAACACCGTCAATCGCTTTGATTTTCGTGGCGACATTTTCAGCCACCACTTTTTGACATAATTCCGTGGGTAATTGAAATCGAACGTGACCTTCGGCGCGATGACGTAACACACATTGTTTTTGAATGGACATAAACTCAACGCAATCAGTAGAAAAACAAAACGGGTTTTTCTCGCATGTTGCTAGAAAAACCCGTTGGTAAGTTGGACGTAAAAAAACTTAATTTTCTTTTGTTTCAGCGACTAAATCTTCTAAGTTTTCTTTTTGTTGCAACACGAAATCTTTACCCGCATCGACGACTTTCGTGGTGCTAGCGATAATATCTTTGCGGTATTTGTGAATCAAAAAACCAGTGATTAAACCTAATCCAAATACCACGACTGGATTTTTAACTGCAATACTCATAACTTTACTCCCACTATAAACAACGGCTGAGGCGATAGAGCCTTTAAAAATTTCCTTCGGCATCGAATCGCCATTATTTTGCACGGCGTTATGTACTTGTTTTACGGTTTTGCTTCCCATAATCGCCCCTCGAATTATTCGACTAAAATTTGGTCTTCATTCAACATTTGATAAATACCTTTACAGCCATCACAACAAAAATATTTTTGTTCACCCGTTTTTAATTTCAAAGTAAATCCTGAAACTTCAACAGTTAGCCCGCACAAATCGCAGACTTTTTTTTCTTTGCTCATCACACTCACCAAAATAGATGTCTAACTCAATTGCATAGTAGCAAAACTGAGTTGTTGCTACAATCACTACGTTTTTTGGATTAGCAATTTAATTTATCGTCTGGCAATCGCGCACTTTGCACGGCTTTACTCGAGGCTTTCATTAACGCAATGCGTAACGCTCCCGTTAAACTCGCGCCCAATCCTAATCGCATAGCAAATGCCGGTAAAATAATCATTGAAGCGACTGCAAGCCCCGCGCCGATTAGTAATGCGCTGTTATTATTATGTTGTTTTGAATTAACTGATTGTGTAGCCATAATTATTAAAACCTCTGCACGAAATAAATGGATTAAACTGCGAAATATCTATCGTCCTTTCGCACGCATTATGCCAAATAATAATATCTCGTTTTTCAATAGGTTAATAAATAAACGTACTAAAAAAACTAAAAAATTGTGTGATATGCCGCAGTGTTTATAGGTTATTTGCCGAAATAAATTTTCAAAAATAGACCAAGCAAAAAATGCTATGCTCACATTCAATTCGTTTTCAACTCTCAAAAAATAATGCCATGAATACCTCGAATCATTTGCCTTTTTCCCGTCATTTTTATTACGCGCTGACAGTGACAGCTGCATTGAATTTAACTTCTTGTAGCACCACGCTAGAACGCGAAATCACGACGTTACCGACAATGGAACCAGTCGCGCCGCCGATTCAAGAGGAGCTGCCGCGCCCGATTATCAAACCGACATTGCCCGAAACGATTGCGCCGACTACGCCGCTTTCATTCAACCAAAATGTGAAAAATTTCGTGCGCCAAATGGTAACTAAACATCATTTCAATGAACTGGAATTAACGCAATTATTGCAATCAGCGGTGATTAAAGAAGGTATTTTGAAAAGTATTTCATCACCGTCTGAAGGTTTGCCGTGGCATAAATACCGTAAAATTTTTCTTACCGAAACCCGAATTGAGGGCGGGGTGAAATTTTGGCGTGACAATGCCGCCGCGTTAGATAGCGTGTCACAACAAACGGGCGTTGCGCCTGAAATTATCGTGGCGATTATCGGCGTAGAAACAGGTTACGGCAAAAACATGGGCAATCATCGCGTTCTCGATGCGTTGGCAACGCTTGCGTTTGCGTATCCGCCGCGAAGTTCGTTTTTTACTGGCGAACTCGAAAGTTTTTTATTGTTATGCCGCGAAGAAAACATGAATCCGCGTGAACCAATGGGTTCTTATGCCGGTGCAATGGGTTATCCGCAATTTATGCCGAGCAGTTTTCGCGCGTTAGCCAAAGATTTTGAACACGATGGACACCGCGATATTTGGCACAATCCGCGCGATGCGATTGCCAGCGTGGCGAATTATTTTGCGAAAAACGATTGGCAAAACGGTCAAGGTATTGCCGTTCGGGCGACTGCAATTGGAAATCAGTATAAATCTGCGTTGAATAAAGATTTGAAACCGACTTTGAGCCTCGCGCAATTAAGCCGTCTCAATGTCAGTACGACCGAAAATTTGCCCGCGAATCTCAACGTAAAATTAGTCGCGTTACAACAGTTGGACGGTGACGAATTGTGGTTGGGACTGCACAATTTTTATGTGATTACGCGCTACAATCACAGCCCGTTATATGCGATGGCGGCGTATCAATTGAGCCAAGAAATAAAGCAACGGCGATAGTTTTCGTTTTTTTGGTATCATAGCCGGAATCGGCAAAAAGTTAGTTTGTCGATGCTTTCATAACAATAATATTTTTAGACTCAGGAGCTTTTACAATGAAAAAAATGACTACTCCGTTCGCGATGGCAATGGGCGCAGCGTTAATATCAAGTTTCGCAGCAACCGCTGTGAATGCTGACACCAACCCGTTTGGCGCAACCGAATTATCGTCAGGTTATATGCAACTTGCTGCCGCTGAAATGGCGTGTGGCGCAGGCATGAAAATGGAAAAACCGAAAACGGCTGAAGGCGCGTGTGCCGGCAAAAAATCCGCATCAGGCGAAAAATCGCCGGAAGGTAAATGCGGCGACATGATGAATGGCGACAAGATGAAAGCCGGCATGGAAGCAGCTTGTGGCGCAATGATGAAAGGCAAAGAAGGTTCGTGTGGCGAAATGCACGGCGCGATGTCAAAAGAAGGCGCGTGTGGTGCCGCGATGAGCGGGATGGGCGGCGACAAAAAAGCGGCTGAAGGCAGTTGTGGCGCACAATGCAAAGACGACATGAAAAATTGTCCCGATGCCAAAACGACTGAAGGCGCGTGTGGTGCAAAAATGCAAGGTTGCGGCGACGATATGAAAGGCTGTAGCGAAATGACCAAAGGTAAAGACGGGGCGTGTGGCGCAGCAAAACCGAACGATAAACCGTTAGACAACTCGCCGTTGTATGACGTGCATCCGCCTAAATAATTAAGTAATTGAACAGGATTTTTTAACATGAAAAAAATGACAACTTCTCTGGCAATCAGTGCCGCGTTGATTTCAGGCATGGCGAGCGCAGACGTAAATCCGTTTGGTGCAACTGAATTACCGTCGGCATATTTACAACTTGCCGAAACAGAAATGGCGTGCGGCGCGAACATGAAAATGGAAGCACCCAAAGACCAATCAAAAGAAGAGGCTGAAAAAGCAGCTCAAGAGAAAGCCGCTGCCGATGAAGCAGCGAAAAAAGCAGCTCCGAAACATTAAAATTCGGGTGTTTTGAGTTCGTTTGTAGAAAGGGCATAATTCATGCCCTTTTTTTATGGCGAAACGCTTAAATTATTAGCCGCCAATTGCCTTGTGATACAATTTGCACCAATCAAACCCTTGTTTCCTTTTCGTTTTCAATCGTTAGAACCCTGCCTATGAAATTAAAAAAACTTTCTCGCCTCATTTTACTTTGCTTATTCGCCGCGCAAACCGTTCAAGCTGATGAAGAATTTGTCGTTCGGGACATTAAAGTCAAAGGCTTACAACGCATTTCCGAAGGCACGGTTTACAACTATTTGCCCGTGACGGTTGGCGAACGCTTTTCGTTAGACAACACGGCACCCGCGATTAAATCACTATTTAAAACGGGATTTTTCAAAGACATTTCTGTCGAACGCGAAGGTTCAACATTAGTGGTCAACGTCGTGGAACGCCCATCGATTGCGAAAATTTTATTTGAAGGCAACAAAGATTTAAGCAAAGACGATTTAACCAAAGCACTCAAAAAAATTGGCTTATCTGAAGGTCAAACCTTTGATCGGCAGTTACTCGATAAAGTTGAACAAGAACTCAATCGTCAATATCTCAGTCACGGCAAATATGGCTTAACTATTAAAACCGAAGTCACGGATTTAACCCGAAACCGCGTCGCTATTTTCATCAAAATATCGGAAGGGCGCGTCGCGAAAATTAAAGAAATTAACATCGTCGGCAACAACACGTTTGACGAACCAACGTTGCTGAAAAAAATCGAATTAAACACCTCGAATTTGTTGTCGTTTTATACCAAAGATGACCAATATTCGAAACAAAAACTCGGCGCAGATTTGGAAACGTTGCGCTCGTATTATTTGGATCGTGGTTATATCAATTTCAACATTGAATCGACGCAAGTGGCGATTACGCCAGACAAAAAAGATATTTACGTCACGATTAACGTCAAAGAAGGCGACGTTTATAAACTCGATAAAGTGAAACTCGCGGGCAATTTAGTTGTTCCCGCTGACGAGTTAATCAAGCTAATGAAAGTCGGGCCTGGCGAAGTTTTTTCACGCAAAAGTGCGACCGAAACATCGAAAGCAATTTCGGATCGTTTGGGCGATGACGGTTATGCGTTTGCCAACGTCAACATGATTCCCGAAATCGTCGAAGCCACGAAAACCGTGAACATGACGTTTTTTGTAGATCCCGCAAAACGAGTTTATGTGCGCCGAATCAATATCAAAGGCAACACCAAAACGCGGGACGAAGTATTGCGTCGTGAAATGCGTCAAACGGAAGCGAGTTGGGCATCGAGTTCTAAAATCGAACGCTCGAAAACCCGTTTGGAACGTTTAGGTTATTTTGAAGAAGTCAGCGTTGAAACGCCGCCAGTGACAGGAACGGCGGACGAAATCGATGTGAATTACAGCGTCACCGAAAAACCGTCGGGGAATTTAATGGCGGGTGTCGGTTATTCGCAGGTTCAAGGGATTGTGTTGAACGCGAACATTTCGCAAGATAACGTTTTTGGTTCGGGCAAACGGGTGAATTTAGCGTTTAATAACAGTAACTATTTGACCAGTTATCAGTTTGGTTTTTTCAATCCGTATTTCACCACCGATGGCGTGAGTCAAGGCTATAATTTGGGTTACACCAAACGTGATGCGTCGGCGATTAACATCGCCAGTTACACGACTAACGTCATGAACGCGGGGATTAACTTCGGTTTGCCGTTGAATGAATTTGACCAAATTCGTTTTGATTTTGATACTAAATACACAACATTAAAATCAACCACTTACACATCCGATGAAATTTCCGATTTTATGACTAAAAATGGCGATTCATTTTTCACCTTTGCGCCCGCGATTGGCTGGACGCATGACACATTGAATCGGGCAATTTTCCCAAACAAAGGCGGACAACAAAGGCTTTCCGCGTTGGCAACGGTTCCAGGTAGTGATTTGGAATATTACAAATTGAGCTATAAACATCAAATGTATTTCCCCGTTGCGAAAGATTTTACATTCCGTATTGTGGGTGAAGCGGGTTACGGTGATGGTTATGGTAAAAATGATAATTTGCCATTTTTTGAAAACTATTTTGCGGGTGGTACGGGTTCGTTGCGCGGCTTTAAAAATAATACGTTGGGTGTTCGTGATACGCATACTGGTAGCTGTGATGCCTACAAAAAAATACCAATCAAAAATTCTGATGGAACGCCTGTTAATGATGCGGCGGGGAATCAGACTTATCCACAGGCTGGAAGTTGTCCGTATCAAAATTATCCATTGGGTGGCTCAACGAAAGTGGTCGGCAGCGCGGAATTGTTTTTCCCCGTGCCATTTATGCCCGATACAAAATCCGTGCGTTTAGGCACATTCTTTGACGCAGGTTCGTTGAGTAACGGCTTTAATATGAACATGAGATATTCAGCGGGTTTATCGGGTGAATGGATGTCGCCATTCGGTGCATTGTCCGTCAGTGTCGCACAGCCACTAAATGCTTCGCCTATTGTTCGTGGTATAGATGGCACGACAACAACCGGCGACCAAAAACAAATTTTCCAATTTAACTTTGGGCAAAACTTCTAAAACAATTTTTAGTTTGTCGCGCTTATCACTTATAATTTAACCACTATTTTTTTATTTCCAACGAAACTCTCGGAGAATTCCATTTTTATGAAAACCAAAATCGCGTTATTTTTAGGCTTAATTTTTGCGGCAAATATCAGTTATGCTGATTTGAAAGTGGGCTTTGTCAACATTCCAGCGGTACTCGAAAAAGCACCTCAAGCTGAAAAAGCTAAAAAACGTTTAGAACAAGAATTCTCGCCCCGCGACAAACAACTTGTTTCACAACAAAAAGATATTCAAAACATGGAAGAGCGTTTGGGCAAAGATGCCGCTGTGTTAGGTGAAGCGGCGCGAGGCAATTTAGAAAAAGATATTTTAAACAAAAAACGCGATTTCAAACGCACGCAACAAGAATTCAGCGAAGACTTCAACGTTCGTCGCAACGAAGAATTAGGTAAATTACAACGTCGCATTGTGGAAGCAATCCGTGGCATTGCGAAAGATCAAGGCTTTGATTTGTTATTAACAGACGGCGTAATTTATGCTAGCGAACAAATCGACGTAACCGCGCAAGTTCAACAAAAATTAACCTCGATGCCTGAGTGATTAACCGCTTAAATTCGCCCGACTTTTCCCCCTTATAATCTGAAAAAGTGAAATTAAAATCATGTCTATAACGTTAGATATTCTACAAATTCAAGCCTTTCTTCCGCACCGTTATCCATTTTTATTGGTGGATAAAGTGGTGGAATGTGAGCCTGGCGTTAGGTTATTAGGGGTGAAAAATGTCACTTATAACGAACCATTTTTTCAAGGGCATTTTCCGCAAAAACCGGTGATGCCCGGCGTATTGATTTTAGAAGCGATGGCACAAACGACCGGTTTGTTGGCTTCCGAAACAGCGGGCGAAGAATTAAAAGGGATGATTTATTATTTGACGGGCATTGATAAAGCAAAATTCAAACGTCCGGTTGTACCCGGCGATCAATTGATGTTGGAAGCGCGTTTTGTTAAAAGTAAACGCAACTTGTGGGCATTTCAATGTAACGCTACTGTCGATGGCGAATTTGTGGCAAGTGCCGAAATTCGTTGTGCGGCTGTGGTCGAGTAAGTTTTGATTCATCCCACCGCCCTTATTGATCCACGCGCTGAACTCGACTGTGGTGTGCGAGTTGGTGCGTTTTCTATTGTGGGCGCGGACGTTAAAATCGGTTCGGGGACGGTTATCGAATCGCACGTTGTTATTAAAGGTCGCACGTCACTCGGCGAAGATAATCACATTTATCAATTTTGCTCGATTGGCGAAGATCCCCAAGACAAAAAATACGCGCATGAAATTACCCGTTTAGAAATGGGCGACCGTAACGTAATTCGTGAATATACGTCGATGCACCGTGGCACACAACAAGACAATAGTTTGACGAAAATCGGTAGCGATAATTTATTTATGGCTTATACGCACGTCGCGCACGACTGTGTGGTCGGCGACCACGTTATTATGGCCAATGGTGCGTCACTCGCGGGGCATGTCCATTTAAATAATCACGCCATTTTGGGCGGTTTTACCTTGGTGCATCAATTTACTCAAATTGGTCAATACAGTTTTTCGGCAATGGGCAGCGCGATTACGCAAGATATTCCACCGTTTGTGATGGTAGGCGGTCGTCCGACTCGTCCGCACGGCATCAATTCTGTTGGCATGGAACGCAATGGCATTTCGGCTGAAGATATTCGCCTCATTCGCAAAGCCTACAAAATGATTTACAAAATGAATTTGCGTCTCGAAGATGCGATTGAACAAATGGAAGAGTTAGCGGGCGACAGCAAAGAGTTATCAAACATGGTGAATTTTCTTCGCAACGTCACACGCGGAATTTTACGTTAATTATGATTTTAATTGCCGGTGTAGACGAAGCCGGACGCGGGTGTTTAGCGGGAAATGTATTTGCCGCAGCGGTCATTTTAAATTCTGATTTTCCGATTATTGGTTTAGCCGATTCCAAAATGTTAAGCGCGAAAAAACGTGAATTTTTATCCGAACAAATCAAAAAATACGCGCTAAGTTGGTCAATCGCGCAAGCCAGCGTTGACGAAATCGACGACATCAACATTCTGCAAGCCACATTTTTAGCGATGCAACGCGCCATCGAAGGTTTGCATATTCAACCGTCCGAAATCTTAATTGACGGCAATCAACTCCCCAAACTCACTATTCCCGCTCGCGCCATTATTCAAGGCGACAAAACTGTTCAAGAAATCAGTGCCGCGTCGATTTTAGCCAAAGTCGCTCGTGATGAATCGATGGACGAATGTGCCAAAATCTATCCGCACTATCAATTTTCAAAACACAAAGGTTACGGCACAAAACTCCATTGCCAAGAAATCGAACAATTTGGCATTTTAGAGATTCACCGCAAATCGTTTAATCCCGTCAGAACGTTATTACTTCAAAAATGAACCGCATTGTTTTAGGTATCGAATACGACGGCAGCCGTTTTTCTGGTTGGCAATGGCAAATCAAACATCGCAACATTCAGCACGAACTTCAACTCGCTTTGAGTAAAATCGCGCAACATCCGATTACCGTGCAATGTGCGGGACGAACCGATTCGGGCGTTCATGCGACGGAACAAATTGTGCATTTCGACACGTCGTCAATTCGGAGTTTGGAAGCGTGGCATCGTGGCACAAACACGCATTTGCCGCCTGACGTGCGGGTGATTTGGGCGAAAAATGCGGTCGGTGATTTTCATGCGCGTTATCGGGCGATTGCCCGTTTTTACCGTTACGTCATTTTGAATCGCAACACGCCTTCAGCGTTAAACCGCCAAACAACATGGTGTCCATTGCCGTTAGATGCTGAAAAAATGCACCACGCCGCGCAAAGTTTGCTTGGTCATCATGATTTTTCGTCGTATCGAGCGCAAGGTTGTCAGTCAAAAAGTCCGTTCCGAACGATGTATTTCATTGATGTTCACCGCGAAGATGAAAAAGTGATTATTGAATTATCGGCGAATGCGTTTTTGCATCACATGGTTCGGAATATCGCCGGTGTGTTGATGGCGATTGGTTGTGAAAAACAGCCGATTTCATGGACGCGCGAATTATTGGAATTGAAAAATAGACAATTGGGCGGTGTGACTGCGCCTTCAGATGGGCTACATTTAGCAGGCGTGTATTATCCCGACCATTACGGCATCACCAAACATCCTATTTTTAACAAATTACCTGCCGACGCTCGGCGTTATGATAAATACCCAGAAGAATTCATAAAATGATAAGTGTGGAATTGTTGAAACCGTTGGTTATTGTAATGGTTGGATTGCTATCGGCAAGCGTGTTTTTACTTTGGTTGAAAGCGCGTAAAAACAAAAAATCCGAACCCGCCAAAACCCGAAAAAACAGCAAATGGTCGATGGAGTTGTTAATGTCACTGGAATGGAAACGTTACGAAGAAATTTGCAAAGCGTTTTTAACGATGACAGAAAAGGGACGCTTTAACGTAGATGTAACCAATACGGGGGCGGACGGTGGAATTGATTTAAAACTGACCAACAAAAAGGACAAATTAGTCGGTGTCGGTCAATGCAAAGCGTGGAGTGGAATGGTCGGTGTGGCACCCATTCGGGAACTTTACGGCGTGATGGCGAGTGAACAAATAAAAATCGGTTATTTTTTCACAACCTCCTCGTTTAGTGCAGACGCAATCCAATTCGCCAAAGATAAAATCACGTTAATAACCGGACGCGAACAAATCAAAACAATTGAATCCCTTACGTCAGAACAACAAAATGATTTATACCGAATTGCGACGGCGGGCGATTACACCACGCCAACCTGCCCGAATTGTGACAAAAAAATGATTCGCCGACAGAGCAACGAAAAAGCGTTTTGGGGATGTTCAAACTACCCACGCTGCAAAAATATCTTACAAATTAGAAAGTCTTAAACACACAAAAACCATTTTCAAATCTACGAGTTTTTATGAATCCTTTATCGTTTTACATTCACGGCAACGCCGACGGTCACAACGAAATTTTAGAAATGCTGACGAGTTTTTTGGCGTTATTTGAAGGTTTGACGAACGGAAATTCGTCGGGCAGTTTTCCCGGTTTGTTAACAGGCATTGCCAGCCTCGCCAACATTCACCCGTTGTTGGTACATTTTCCAATTGCGTTTTTGAGTTTATTTGTCGCCGTGGATTTAATCGGCACAGCGGCGAAAAAAACTGAATGGCGCAATTTTGCGAGCGGTTTGTTGTATCTGGGAACGGTGTTTGCGGGTTTCACTGTTTGGGCGGGATTTATTGCGGCTGACACCGTGCCGCACGGTCACAATGTTCACGACATAATGGAACGCCACGAACAATTGGGAATTTCGATTTTAGCGTTATCGATGGCGTTAACTGCGTGGCGATTACGCCGACCTGTTGACGGTTGGGGAATTTATAACGCGCTAACGATCATTTTGTTGGGCGTAATTATTTTCGGTGCAGATTTAGGCGGCTTGATGGTTTACAAATACGGGGTGGCAGTTGAAGCCGTGACGGTTTCGCCCGAAGACAGCCACCACCACGATTAAATCAGACGTTTATTCTTTTTTGCTTTTTAATTCTTTTTGCAACGTTTTGAGTTCGTCCCATTTTCCACTTGCCGCTAATAGAGCTTGTTTTGACCATGCGACCGGGTTGTAAATTTTGAATCTATTGCCCGCCGCATCGAGTATTTTTTGCAGTGTTTTTACATTCGTACTCGATAAATCGGCAAACGTGACTATATTTTCAGCGACCAACAACTCCGCAATTTTTTTCCCAATACCTTCAATTTTAGTCAAATCGTCTGGCTTTTTTACCGCAACAGAAACAACGACCACACAGTTTTCCGTGTCCTGCCCTACTCTGTCGTCATTCACCCATCGACCATCGTCCAATAAATAACGATATTCGTAGGTCTCACCCACTTTCAATTCTAAAGTGGTTTTAAATGAGCCATCCTTCTTCTTTTTTAAACTAATTCCGTTTTCTTGATGCCACTGATTAAAATCACCGAGTAAAAGCCCACTGGTTGCATCAGCAATGACATTCGCCGAAAGAATAAAATCTACTTTTGTTTTCATTTTTAACTCCAAAGTTACATTGATTTTTAAGTGATAAGATTAGCAAAGTAATGTGAAAAAAAGGTTAAATCAAGAATAAACCTTAACGGATAAATAGTTTTTCGCCAAATTCAAATTCAAGAAAGTTTTCTCAGTAAAAAATCCCGCGATTTCTTAACCGTTCGCAACACCGGCGCAGAACCGCCCATCGCCACAGCATCCACTAAACAATACCACGCCGCAACACCACTGGGCGGATTTCCTTGTGGCAAACCCAACACTGGATCAATCGCCGCCCACTGCCACGTTCCAACCGCTGTACCGATTAACTCCAGCCACGTCGTAATAAAAAATGCCGCTAAATAAACCAACGGCGAACGTCCTTTAAATAAATAAAATAGAAATATCACAAATAATAATGCGCCAACCCAATCGCCTTGCGTGGCAAACGTAATTCCCCACAACGACCACGCGCCACAGACTGCCACGACAAAATAAGCAATTTGCCGCGCGTAACGCACAAATAATCCAGAACGTCCTAGCGCGACAGCGGTTAAATACACCATACCGTGACCGGCGGGAACATAAGCGGGAACATTGTGAAAACGATAAGTGTAACCACCCATAAACGGTGACGCGAAATGTTCGCCAACCGTTGCAAATAACACCGCAATTAAAACTTGGACGCGAATTTCTTTGTTTTCACCCAATAACCAACCGATTAAAAAAACCCAACCGCTTACGCCCAAAGCATTTTGTTTTTCTAAACTAGCATCGGCATCGGTAATTAAACACACAGCGACGCAAAAAAAAGTAAATGCGGCAATGTAATAATCACGGTAATTGTGCGGGTGGAGATTGTGTTGCGGGGGAAAATAACGAAACATTTAAACTCTCTAAAAATTTGGAATCAATAATAGCGGGAAGTATAGCATTGCCAATAATCATCCAAAAGTTTGCGCGGGAAACGAAGGTGTTGAGCGCGTTGTATGTTTAACCTTTCACACACAAAATCTGCTTCAACGTATGCACCACTTCAACCAAATCACTTTGATTTGCCATGACGACATCAATATCTTTGTACGCTGACGGAATTTCATCCAACACACCCTTGTCTTTGCGACAAATCACACCTTCGGTTTGCGCGATTAAATCCGCCTTGGTGAATTGATTTTTTGCGGCAGTTCGGCTCATTTTTCGACCTGCCCCGTGAGCGCAAGAATGAAAACTTTCTGGATTACCTTTGCCGCGCACAATGTAAGATTTTGCGCCCATGCTGCCAGGAATAATCCCTAAATCGCCTGCTCGCGCTCGAATCGCGCCTTTTCGCGTGACCCAAACATTCGCATCAAAATGATGTTCATGCGCGACGTAATTGTGATGACAATTCACGGCTTCGGTGGTGATTTCAAACGGTGGCAGATGCCGTTTCAATGCCGCCAACACTAAATCCAACATCGCTTGGCGATTTTCAAAAGCGTAACGTTGCGCCCAATCAACGGCGTGCGTGTAATCGTTGAAATGGTCGCAACCTTCGGGAAAATACGCCAAATCACGGTCGGGCAATTGAATGAACCACTGCTCCATATCTTTTCGCGCCAACTCGATAAAATAATTGCCGATGGCGTTGCCAATCCCACGACTGCCCGAATGCAACATAATCCAAAGCCGTTGCTGTTCATCCAAACACAACTCGATAAAATGATTACCGCTGCCGAGCGTTCCCATTTGGCAAATCCACGTTGGAAATTTTTTAAAGGCTTTGAGCAATTGCGGATGTTTTTCTGTCATCAACATCAATTGCGTTTCAAACGGCAACGCCCGTTCAACCAGCGCACGGTCTTCTTTGTGTTGGTCGCGTCCGACAGGAATATCACGGCTGATTTGGTCAAAAAGCGTTTTTAACAATTTTTCGTCAATGTCATTCGCCGTCAAAGACAATCGGCACGCAATCATCCCACAGCCAATATCTACGCCAACTGCCGCAGGAATAATGGCTTTATGGCAAGCAATCACACTGCCAATCGTCGCGCCAATTCCTGTATGAACATCGGGCATCGCGGCAACGTGTTTGTGAATAAAAGGCAAATTCGCAATGTTGCTGAGTTGTTTTTTTGCACGATCTTCGATTTCGTCAGTCCAAATTTTGACTGGCACATTGCCTTCGGTCAGCACCGTTTTAATCGTCATGGTTTAGGCTCCTAAAAAAGTTGCATCATACAATTTTGGCAAAATATCACCTGCTTTGCCGTGCAAATTATACGTCGCTACGCCGTTTAAACTGTTGATGGTTAGATTCACTTGCACCAGCGTCGCGCCATTTTTATGGGCGATATGCGGCAAATTTGCAGCGGGATAAACCAAGCCAGATGTGCCGACAACCAGCATCAAATCACAATGTTCACACGCTTCAAGCGAATTTCCCCAAACATCTGGAGGCAACATTTCACCAAACCACACCACACCTGGACGAATATCACCGCCACACAAAACACATTTCGACGGCGCAATTCGACTTTCTTTGAGCTGGTGATTTTGCGTGATTTCTTTGGATAAATCGTAAGGCGCGTGGCAATGAAAACAACGCGGCGTGTGCAAACTTCCGTGTAAATGCAACACTTCAACATTGCCAGCGCGTTCGTGTAAATCATCGACGTTTTGGGTAATCAAGGTAAATTTCGGGATTTTGGTTGCCAATTTTGCAATCGTTTCGTGAGCGGGATTCGGTTTTGATTGCAGAACTGTATTACGTCGCCATTCGTACCAGCCCCAAACCAATGCGGGGTCTGCTGAAAATCCGTTTTCACTGGCTAAGGTTTCGGCTTCGTAGTTTTCCCACAAACCCGTCAGCGCATCACGAAAAGTTGGGATTCCCGATTCGGCGGATACGCCTGCACCTGTTAGCACGACCAAATGTTGAGCAGTTTTTATTTTTTCGATTAAGGCAGTTGGAATGGTTGGCGTGTTAAATGTGTTCATGTTGAATTTCCTCGTCGTTATTTTTTAGGGCGAGGGAATCATAATGTATTAACGCGACATAATCAGGCTCTTACAGAAAATTAAAATTATTTTTGATAACGTCCAGTTTTGTCGCATTGTTCGATTATAATCCTTCTGTTGGTAAAAAATAAAACACAGGAGACGATTATGTTAGGTGCAATTACAGGCGATATTATTGGTTCGGTTTATGAATGGAAAAATATCAAAACAACGGAGTTTGAATTATTTAGTCCAAGATGTTTTTTTACTGATGACAGCGTGCTGACGATTGCGTTAGCTGATGCAATTCTGAATGACAGAAATTATGCTGACGTGATGCGTGAGTATTATCGCCGCTATCCTAAAGCGGGTTACGGAGGAATGTTTCATCAATGGGCGAAAAATCCAAATGCTCAGGCTTATAACAGTTGGGGCAATGGCGCGGCAATGCGAATTAGCCCTGTTGGTTATGCGTTTGATACGCTCGATGAAGTGTTGAAAAAAGCCGTCGAATATACTGAAATTACACATAATCACCCCGAAGGAATTAAAGGGGCGTGTGCAACGGCTTCTGCGATATTCTTAGCGCGAACAGGTCATAGCAAACAAGAGATCAAAAATTATATTGTCACCAATTTTGGTTACGATTTAGATAGAACGTGTGATGACATTCGCCCCACTTACAAATTCAATGAATCTTCACAAGAAACTGTACCCGAAGCGATTGTGGCGTTTTTGGATTCAACGGATTTTGAAAATGCGATTCGTCTTGCCGTGTCATTGGGCGGTGATTGTGATACCTTAACCTGCATTACTGGCGGAATTGCACAGGCTTTTTATGGTGGTGTTCCTTCGGCAATAGCTGAAAAATCGTTGTCGATTCTTGATGAACAATTGAGAGCGGTGACGGTTGAGTTTATGAAAAAATTTGTCAACCTTAAAAATTACGCAAAGGGGTAAATATATGTCAGGATTTCAAGCACCGATTACAATCTATCAAGCTATTGAACGCATAAACAAAAACGAGTTTTTATTACCTGCATTTCAACGGGAATTTGTGTGGAAGCCTGAGCAAATAGAGAAACTTTTTGATTCTCTTATGCAAGGTTATCCAATTAGTTCAATGTTGTTTTGGAAAGTGAAAGGCACAACAAAATCTGATTTTAATTTCTATAAATTTCTAACCAAATTTATCGAAACTCACGCTACTCACAACGACATTATATCAACCAATGGAGTTAATGATTTTCATGCAATTCTTGATGGACAACAACGTTTAACAGCTTTGTATATTGGGCTTTGTGGTAGCTATGCGTATAAAAAGCCTTACCGCCAAAAGGAATACAACGAAAACAATTACCCAACTAGACATTTGTATTTCAATATATCTTCAACCTATTCTGACCACGAAAGCGATAGAAAATATAAATTTTCTTTTTTGGAGGATAAAGCAGACACAAATGAAAATCCAATACACATCGATGCAAATAATGAGAAGTGGTTTAAAGCGGGAATGATTTTGGATTTGCATGAGAATGACGGTTTGGATGAGTTTGCTGAACTGCATAAAATTATTGGTGATGAAAAAAAACGGATGAGGCAATTTGAAAGAGTAATTTACGACGGGAGACATATAAATTTTTACGAAGAAGATGAACAAAATCCTGATAAAGCAGTGAACATCTTTGTTCGGATTAACTCAGGCGGAACTCCGCTAAGTTTGGCAGATATTTTGATGTCTATTACCATCGCAAGTTGGAAAACAGATGCAAGAACTGAAATAACGAAGCTAGTTGATACTGTTCGCGCAAAAGGATTTAGCATTGATGAAAGTTTTGTTTTAAGAGCATTCCTTTTCTTATATCACAAGGATGTTCGTTTTCAGATTACCAGCTTTAACAATGAATTTGTCGCTAACATAGAAAAAAATTGGGGAAATATCAGTACCGCAATTTTAAGTTTATTTGACCTAATAAAAACGTTTGGATTGGATGACCATACATTAACAACAAACAATGCAACGCTTCCGATTCTGTATTACATCTACCATAAAAACGTTTTTTCTAATTTTTCAGATAAAAAGCACGAAGAAGACAGAGAGATAATACGAAAATGGCTGTTTGCAATTTTATTGCGCCGCACTTTTGGTGGTCAAACAGACACAGTTTTGAATCAATCAAGAAAAGCATTTACCTCTGATGTGAATGCTCATAAATTTGAGAACATACCTGTGTTATTTCCTGCCTCTGAAATCAACACAGATATTAAAAAATTAACGGATATAGGTGATGATTTCATCGCAGAGTTACTTTTAACTCAATATGGTTCGCAATATAGCTTTACGATTTTAGCTTTGCTTTACCCAGATTTTAGATATGACCTCAAAGAGTTTGCACAAGACCATTTACATCCTCAAAAAAGTTACGATAAAGATTTACATGATTGGAAAATTTACAATTCTATTCTGAATCTTCAAATGCTCGATAAAAGCGAAAATAGCTCGAAAAGTGATGCTGAATTAGATGTATGGGTTTCGCAAAAGGTGGCTGAGCAAGATAGAAAAGAATTTTTAGACAGTCATCTCATTCCTGGTGTTAGTTTGAAATTAGAAGATTTTGATGAATTCATAACTGCTAGAACTGCGATTTTGACAGCAAAATTGAAAAGTATTTTGTCGTAGATATTTCAAAATGCTTAAACAAAAAAGACTTCAAAATTCATTCAAATGGATTCCGCTTCATCTTAGAAATGGCGGTTTTCCACCTCGCAAACCCGATATGAGAATGCCGATTTTTTGGCTTACTCGAAATGGAAACGAACTCTTTTTTGTTAATGATTCCGATGAAACGCTAGATTTGGTAACAACCGAATCTAGCGGTTTTCAAACTTGTGATGACGTTGTAATGGGAATTTCTAGCAATGACAGTTATCGCTACAGTGATGTCAAACCGCATGAAGCCGTCAAAGTTGAAGAATACGATGATTTTTATGATGCGGATTTTATCCTTCAGGTTTCGATATTCGTTCAATCTAAAACGAAAGGAAATTTTTTGATGAGGACACGTCCACAAAAAGGGGGTATAGGTGAACTTGTTTTGCTTTGGGATACTGGCGAAACGGGGAAAAACGTTTGTTTGAAATGGATAAAATATGAATGAGTATTTGCTTTTATTTTCAAACTCTGGGACGACTAAAGTGCAAGTTAAATTCCAAAACTTTAACGGTACTGTTTCTACGCAAAAAATGAATCCCGAAGAAATTACGCAACTTATTTCCTCAGATGGTAGAGGATTTATTTCGTCTATGACTTTTGATGAATGGTTATTTGAAGTTTATAAATATGAAATAGACCCAATTAAAAATACGCTAACCATATATGCAAGACAAAATAAAAATGAAAACCTTTGAAGAATTAAAAGCATTCATCGAACTCAAAGCTGCCGAATATGAAGCTGTTGACGAAGGTGAAACGTATGAGAATCTTTGGGAATGTGAACTCGTTGAAATCCAAGTTTTAAAGGAAGTGGCGAGTTTGGCATTGCATGAAGGCACGATTTTAGAAAATATTGACCTTTCGTTTTACGTCGAAAATTTATCTAAAACGCCAGACCCTGATGAAGTGGATGAAGATGAATGGTCTGATATGTGGACGTGTTTGGAAAACGATGTTCGTGATGCGCTGAGTGAATTAGCAGACAAAAAACAATTGCCAGCAAAAACACAAATTCTGCATGATTTTTGGCAACGTAGTTTTTACCCGAAGTTTTACGGTGAAGATGATTGAGCAAAATCAAACGGAAAGTAAAAAGTTAATAGTATTTTCAAAAATGATTCATTTTTTTAAAAGGGGAAGTTGGTATGCTTGACAGTAAAGTTAGTGGAAACAAAAAAGAATGTGCAACGTGCGATTTTTGGGGAGGACAGAGAACCAGTGACCCTAGACTTTCTCCTAGTGTTGTTATGATTGATGCTAAAGAAAGAGCTGATTGTTTTGGTCAAAATAAATCTACACGCGGTTGGTCTGGATCGGCTAGTTGTAGTGGATGGAAAAAGTGGGCGCAAGTAAGAAGCTAAATTTAGTTTTTTGTGTTGAACTGCACACCAAATTACTTATTTATGGCGTGCAGTTTGAATTTCAGCAAAATCAAACGGAAAGTAATAATCTGGCTCAAAGTCTGATAATTTTTTGTCTTTTGGAACTAATTTAGCCCAGGAAGATTCTTCTTTATCGGCATGCCCATACAAAGCCAAGCCTTGAGCAGTGGCGATATTTTCATTGCACCAAGTTAAGAAAAACTCAAACGTGTGTTCAATAGCAAAGGCTTCGAGCATTGGATAAACTGTTTTTTCACCTTCACAAAAGTAACAAACGTAACCTCCTTCGACTTCATCAATACTTGAATCGTAATCCATAATCCAATCCCAAATCACCTCGTTTCTTTCGGCGGCAATGCGAATGCCCATGTAGTCGTCACCTGATAAATATAACTCAGCAGTCAAAATATCTGGGACGGCAGGGAAAATCACCTCGACATTGTTTTCATTGATGTTGCTGATTTCGGGTTTAATAAAAAAACGTTCTTGATTTTCGTTGAGCCACTTGCAAAAAATAGGGATAAGGCTTTTTATCTTCATTTCAATTCCATAAATTTTGGTTCTTGGGAATCAGTCATTAGCCAAACGAAAACAGGCTTATGATTTTTTTTCGCGTGAGTGATTGAAATTTGTGTACCTTTTGATTTACCGTCCCAAATCGCCACGACAAAGTCTGCTGTGTTAACGATTTCTCGATTTCTTACTGCTCCCGCGCCACGATTATATTGTTTCCAATCTGGTAATATCACCAATGGTTTAATCAATCCACGTTCATCAGAATAGCGTTCAGCCAAGGTATCAATTCCTTTCGCGCCACCCGATATAATTTGCGTAAAGGTGTATTGTTCTAAAATCAATTTTACATGTTGGTAATTATCAAGCGACCGTGAGCCTACGACTGCAATTTTCATAATTAGAAATTTTCAGCCCAGTTGTCCCAAAATCCAGGCTCATCGTGATGGGCGTTTTTCATAGCGACTTCAAGAGTCCAAAAATAAAACCTGACTGTTGGAAAACGCATTGAACCATCAGGATATTCCAAGTATTGATGCAATTTTTGGCAAAGTGGTAAATCGAGGTCGAGCGGCACGTCCAGATACACCTGACCTTTATACGAACTAAATCCAGATTCCGAAGCCCATTCAGCACACATTTCATATGGAATGTTAAGTTTGGTTAAATTTTCAAGAATTTCATCGCGAACTTTGTCTTCACGGTATTTGTAAGCTGAAATTCGGTTAACAGATTCACGCCATTTATCGTGGTCTTCTTGTGTATCAATACAATTTGAGTGAAAGGTAGGTTCTGGATGAAATTCCAAAGACAACACGGTACGTTGTTTTTCGCGTGCTATTTTATCAATGTGTTTAATTGCGATTGCCATGATGTTTCCTCAATTGTGACTAAAAATTATCTGCCCACTTTTCCCAAAAACCAAGTTCGTCGTGATGGGCATTTTGCATGCAGCACTCAAGCGTTAAACAAAGAAATTTCACGCTAGGAAAGCGTATCGAACCATCGGAAAATTCTAAATACTCCTGCAAAATTTGGTAAATCGGTAAATTTTCATCGTATGGAACGTCAATATAAATTTGTCCTTGATAAGAACTCATCATATTTGTCGAGGCATACGTCGCGCATTTAACCCAAGGAATGTTCAGTTTAATCAAATTTTCAAGAATTTCGGCGCGAGTTTTATCTTTTCTATAGTCATACGATTCGGATTCTTCCTCGTCATCGTTTCCGATATGAAATTTAAATTCAGGATGAAATTCCAGCATTAAAACATCGCGCTGTTTTTTTCTTCCAATTGCATCAATGTGTTCGATTAGTCGTGGCATCGTGGTAAATCTCCAGTGATTTTTGTTAAGGTGAAAGTAGTGTAAATGATTAAAGCGACAAACTCGGACGTTTTTATAAAAAATTTAACAATTGATGCTATAGTTTTTGAAAATACAAATAGACTTGAAAGGAAAACCGATGGAGAGCTTGTTACGTTATTTCGATATGCTGTGCTTGATTCCGAAAGCACCGAATTCGATTTCAACACCCGAAATTTTAGAAAAGTTGCAAAATATGAGATACGCCGTCGATTTGCGAACGGTACAACGCGACTTGGTGAAACTTTCAGCGTCGCCGTTATTTCCGATTGCAAACACTGAAAATACCAAACCATTGCGTTGGTTTTGGATTGATAATTCCAGCCCGATGCAATTGCCGATGATGTCAACGGATGAAGCTTTGACCTTTAAATTGGCTGAAATGTTTCTTGAACCGTTATTGCCACCTTCGGTTCGTTCGCGTTTAGCGGGTTATTTTGATTTGGCTGACAAGCGTTTGAAAGAATCGAAATTTGAGCATTGGATTGAGAAAGTCGGTGTTGTTCCGAATAATTTGCCTTTGTTGCCAGCCGAAATTGAGCCTTCTGTTTTGGCAGTTGTTTATGAAGCGTTGCTCAAAAGTCTGCGTTTCAAAGCGACTTATCAAGCCGTGAACAAATCGCCAAAAACTTACGAAATCAATCCGTTGGGTTTAGTGTTTCGCCACAATAGCATTTATTTGGTTGCTACGATTTTTGATTACACCGACGTTAAACAATTAGCGTTGCATCGTTTTAAAGACGCTGAATTAAGCGACCGAATCGTGTTAGTGCCAACCGATTTTGTGTTGAACGATTACATTACCCAAGGTAGTTTTAGTTATCCTGTCGATAATCATTTGGAAGAAATTACGCTAAAACTAAAAGTTAATGTTTTTTTGAAACAAGTGTTGCTGGAAACGCCGCTTTGCGCGAAGCAGAAAATTAGTGATATTGACGAGAAACACTATTTATTGGAAGCCATTGTTACGAATACAGAACAATTACATTGGTGGCTTCGCAGTTTCGGAACGGGAATTGAAGTGCTTGAACCATTGGAATTACGCCAAGCCTTTGCGTTGGAAGTCAAAGCATTAAGCAAAATGTATTGCTAAAGGTGTAAAGGATTAAAGCAACAAACTTGGATGTTTCGTGAAATTTTATTATTTTTCGACTGTCCCGAGTTTATAGCCTGTATGCGTTGAAACCGTTATGATATGTGCTACTTTTACCTCGAACCTGCCATCAAAAAATGAACATATTAAAGTTTCTCACTCGTTTGTTGCTCAGTCTATTTTTACTCAGCGTAATCAGTGGCTGCACGGAAAATACCAAGCACGAAAGCACCGGCGAATATTTCGACGATACCGTTCTCACGACCAAAATAAAATCGACATTTTTAGGCGATTCGCGCTTGAAAATGCTGGATATTAACGTCAAAAGTTATAAAGGCACGGTGCAACTCAGCGGCTTTATCGATACACAAAAAGAAGCCGATCGCGCCGTCCAACTCGCTCGCACCGTCAAAGGTGTCAAAGCCGTCAATAACAGTTTAATCATCAAATAAAAATATGACCGATTCTCTAAAACTTACCAGCGAAACTTTAAAAGCCCGCATCGATTTGAGCGGCATCGATTTCACCGCGCCGTTGAATTCCCACACCAGCATTTTGGGGCAGGAACGCGCTCAATCTGCGCTCGAATTCGGCATTTCGATGACCAATTCTGGCTACAACATTTTTGTCATGGGCGAAACCGGTTCGGGACGGTTGTCGATGATTATGCAGTATTTAAACGCCCTCGCGCCCAATCATACTGCGCCGTCGTCTTATGCTTATGTAGATAATTTCGACAATTCGCGCGAACCGATTGCCGTTCAATTACCCGCTGAACACGGACAAGATTTTTGCAAAGCGATTGAAAATTTAATCACCAATGTTCTCGCGACATTTCCTGCTGCGTTTGAAAATCCCAGTTATCAACAGAAAAAAACCGCTGTCGAACGCCAATTTGTTCACACTTATCGCGACGCGACCGAATACGTTGATGCTCAAGCGCGTGAAATTAACATTGGTTTATTTTCTGAAAATGACACGTTTAATTTTTTGCCGTTGTGCGATAACAAACCGATTCGCGACGAGGAATTGGCGGCGTTATCGACCGAAGATCGCGAAATGTTTAAAAAACAGATTGAGGAATTGGAAGATTGTTTAAGCGACGTGTTATTGGAATTGCCGCAATGGCGCAGAGAATTGGCTGCCTCGATGACGCAACTCAACAATGAAACGATTGATGCCGCGATTGAGCCGTTATTTGAGGAATTAAATGCGCGGTATTCCGAAATTGACGACGTGGTGACGTATTTAGCCGAAGTGAAAAAAAATCTGCGTTTAACGATTAACGATTTTTTGATGCCCGTTTCCACGAATGAACCGATTGAACGCGATTACATGTTGAAGCGCATAATTTTGGAACAATACGCGCCCAACATTTTGATTGATTACAAGCAAGATAGCGGTGCGCCAGTGATTTACGAAACGCATCCAACGTATCAAAATCTGTTTGGACGAGTTGAATATACCAACGACCAAGGAACGCTCGTGCCGCATTATCGGCGAATTTGTGCGGGGGCGTTGCACAAAGCGAATGGCGGTTATTTGATTTTAGACGCTGAAAAAGTGCTGCATTATCCGTTCGTTTGGGAAGGGCTGAAACGGGCGTTGAAATCGGGTTATATCGAAATCGAATCGCCGTACACCGAACAAAGTGCTAATACGATTACGCTTAAACCCGAAGTTATTCCGTTAAATGTCAAAATGATTTTGGTGGGAAATAGCGATATTTTCTATTTGTTGGAAGCGATGGACGATGAATTTAACGAGTCGTTTCGGGTGTTGGCGGATTTTGATTATCGTATTTTACGCACGCCAGCAACGATGCAACATTTCGCGCAATTGATGATTAAACAAGCGACGGACGCGAAAACATCGCCGTTAACGCAAGCGGCAATTGAAAGTTTAATCGAACACAGTTGTCGATTGGCGGAAAGTCAGCAATATTTTTCGGCGTGCATTAACGATGCGCTGGAAATTATTGGTGAAGCGCAATTATTTTCGACCAAAACGAAAAGTGAACATATTGACCGCGTTCAAATTGAGCAAGCGTTGGCGGCGCGTGAATATCGTAACGGTCGCGTATCGCAAACCATTTTGGAAGAAATGCTCGACGGCACTATTTTGATTGATACCGACGGCGGCGCGATTGGCAAAATTAACGGGTTGACCGTAATGGATATGGGCGGCAGCAGTTTTGGTTCGCCGGCACGCATTACCACAACCGTTTATCCGGGTTCGCGCGGCATTGTCGATGTGGAACGCGAAGCCGAATTGGGGCAATCGTTGCATTCCAAAGGCGTAATGATTTTGACGGGTTATTTGGGACATTGTTACGCGCAACAATTTCCGTTGGCGATTTCGGCGAGCATTGCGATTGAACAATCTTACGGTCATATCGATGGCGACAGCGCGTCGTTGGCGGAATTGTGTAGTTTGATTTCAGCGTTGACGCGCGTGCCGATTAAACAAAGTTTTGCCGTCACCGGTTCGATTAACCAATACGGTGAAGTGCAAGCCATTGGCGGCGCGAATGAAAAAATCGAGGGCTTTTTTAGACTTTGCCAAGCTCGCGGTTTGAACGGTTCGCACGCGGTGATTATTCCAGCGGCAAACAAACGTAATTTGATGCTAAAACAAAACGTGTTGGATGCGGTGGAAGCGGGATTATTTACGATTTATGGCGTGAATACCGTGGATGACGCATTGGAATTATTGACGGGCGAAGTCGTGGGCATGATGGACGCGGAAGGTAATTATTTAGAAAATAGTTTGAACTTCAAAGCGATTTGTCGCTTGAAAGAAATTTCTGAATTGAGTGATGATGACAAAGAAAATGAAAGTGAGGCGGTGTAGTTTGCTGAAAATTTTTTCGTTTTTAAGGTGCGTATTGACTAACTATTCACAATAAGTTGATGCAAGGTTGGTTGGTAAAAATTAGCAAGTAAGCGGTCAACATTAAGGGATATTTTGGAAAAAATATCTCTTAATGTTGCTTATTTCGTTTTTCATCTGCTCAATGTCGTCGCTCAATGTGTGTTGTAGCGAAACGGTCACTGCGTAATTTCTAGCAAAATAATTTTCATCAAAAACCAAAACCTAAATAGCCACCGGCAGAAACACCGTCAGTTCTCACACCATCATTGGCATCAAGACTTAAATGATAACGTGCATCCACGCCTGCATATAAATCTTTCCAGATTTTATAGTCCACGCCCGTACCAAATTGAATACCTGGGTTGATGTAAGTCACGCCTACTGAGGGTGGACTAATTACATTGATTTCAAGACCGGCTGGAATCAACCAAGGACGGAAATCGCTGCCTTTGAATAGTTTAACTTTTGGTGATGCCGCTAAAGTAAACTGGTTCACTGTTAAACCTTGACCGGTTAGCGGGCTGGGAATTCTGTCTGCAAATTCTTTGTAATCAAACATCAATTCAGCAAATAATTCGGTTCCGCGTGGAGCTAAACCAAATAAGCCGTCATTCAAGCTCCAATCAAAACCCGCCCCGAAATACCATGCGTCTTGTGGAACTGGATTTCCGCCTGCTAAAGGATCACCTTTTACGCCCAAATCCCCACTGCCTAAAAGACCACCACCTGGCGTTACAGAAGCTATGCCGCCACGACTATTATTCGCGTGGTTGTAACCGCCACGGAAAAACACAAGATTGTCTTTGCTGCCTTTTGTTACGCCTTGTGCTTTAACAGAACTTGCCCAGGCTTCTAATTCCTGAACTTTTACCGTGTCTTGACTGACGTGTGGACGATTCACAGCCACCCGTAAATCACGATTTTCGGCTTGCACCACTTGCAATTGAGACTCCAAGGCGTTCACTTTTGCATTGATGCTCTCAAGTGCATGCAATCCGATTTGTGTATCCGTCGAAGCCGCAAAATGTTTGACATGTTTATATTTTTTTGGTGTTTCATTCGCCTGAGCGGCAGAGATTGAAACTACCGCCGTGCAGGAAAATAATGTAATCAATAAAAAATGTTGGCTTACTTTTGATGAAGTCATATTCGTACCCTCAAATTATCATTAGTCAAAATAACTACTTGTTCTTCTTTGAATTCTTAAAATACCACTCTGTTTAAGTGCCATAAATTGTCCAAGGACGAGGCGATAATATGAAGGTTCGGTAAAAAAATAAAACGTTAAAATTCGATGAATATATCTCGAAATTAGTTTCTCCGGTTATTGTCGCCTGTTTAATTACCGGTATTAAACGACTTCAAAGAATGTGTCATAACGGCGTGTTAATGCTGCAACACTATCGTTGATTCAAAATGGTGCAATAAAAATTAAGAATGGTTTTTTTGGTGCAGATTATCAGCATAAATTACGCTTAAAATGTAGATTGCTATCTTATGAGCTAATCCACTTTCACCATTTTAATCAAAATTAAAACGAATACTTATTATTTAAAATCAAATGGTTGTGATGATTTTCCACCTAAATTAGGCGGTCTTTGTGAAGCACGAAAATACGCTGGCATATTGTTTGCAATTACCTAGCAAAAGTTAAATTTTTCTGGGTAAGACATGGACACTAAAACAACCAATTATTTCGATGAAATGCGTATTGATGATGTAAAAATTCGTGATATTTATCAACATTATCAACATTGGCAAAGTAATTTATCCACCGGCACCTTAGAACGCAAAAGCGCGGAAGCCGAGTTATTATTTCGTCGATTAGGTATCACGTTTGCGGTTTATGGCGAGTCGTCAGGTTCTGAACGAGTGATTCCGTTTGATATTGTGCCGCGTATTTTTAGCAGAACGGAGTGGACTCGTCTTGAGTTAGGTATCAAACAACGAGTGCGTGCGCTCAATGCTTTTTTGCATGATATTTATCACGAGCAAGAAATTATTAAAGCGGGCGTAATTAGCAAAAAACAAGTGCTTGGAAATGCCTTGTATCGCCCTGAAATGCAAGGCGTTGATTTGCCGAATCAGGTTTATGCACAAATTGCGGGCATTGATTTGGTGCGTGTGGCTGAAAACGATTTTTATGTATTGGAAGACAATTTGCGGACACCGTCGGGCGTGTCGTATATGTTGGAAAATCGGAATACGATGATGCGTTTATTTCCCGAATTATTTGCCAGTCACGCCGTTGAACCGGTTGAACATTATCCGCAAATGTTGCTGGATACGTTGCGCGAATCCGCGCCTTCAAACATCAGTAATCCAACGATTGTTGTGATGACACCGGGTTCTTATAACAGCGCGTATTTTGAACACGCTTTTTTAGCGAGTCAAATGGGTGTCGAACTGGTTGAAGGACAAGATTTATTTGTCCATCAACAAAAAGTCTACATGCACACCACCGATGGCCCGCAACAAGTTCATGTTATTTATCGGCGCGTGGATGATGATTTTCTGGATCCGCTCGCATTTCGTCCTGATTCAACGCTTGGCGTGCCTGGTTTGTTAGATGCGTATTGCAGCGGCAATGTTTCGCTGACAAACGGCGTAGGAACGGGGGTTGCTGATGATAAATCCACTTATTTTTATGTTCCCGATATGATTAAATTTTACTTGGGTGAAACGCCATTATTGTCAAACGTTCCAACGTGGCGATTAAGCGAAAAAGACGATTTGAAATACGCTTTAGCGCATTTGCCTGAATTAGTGGTGAAAGAAGTTCAAGGTTCAGGCGGCTACGGAATGTTGGTGGGACCAACCAGTTCAAAAGCTGAAATTGAAACCTACAAACAACGCATTTTAAAAGACCCCGCGAACTTTATCGCGCAACCAACCTTAGCGTTATCAACGTGTCCAACCTTAGTAGAATCAGGCGTTGCCCCGCGTCATGTTGATTTACGTCCGTTTGTTTTGTCTGGCAAAGACATTCGCTTAGTCGCGGGCGGTTTAACGCGCGTCGCACTCAGCGAAGGTTCATTGGTTGTGAATTCGTCACAAGGCGGCGGCACAAAAGACACTTGGGTTTTGGAGGATTAAAATGCTATCTCGTACAGCAGACAATTTATTTTGGATGGCGCGTCATATTGAACGCGCTGAAAATATCGCACGAGTTTTGGACGTGGCACATCGCACGTCTTTATTGCCGCGCGACGTGGAAGGAACCGAAGCCAATTTGTGGTACGCGCCTTTAAATATCACCGGTTGCGCTGCAAGTTATGAAGAAAAACACGGTTTAGCGCGAGCCAGTGCCGTCACGCATTACATGGCTCTTGATCCTGATAATCCATCCAGTATTTACACTTGTTTAAAAATGGCGCGTGAAAATGCGCGGGCGGCTCGCAGTACCATTACGTCTGAAATGTGGGAAATCATCAACGCCACTTGGTTGGAATTGAAGCGTTTGTCTGACCAAATGGATTACGATTATGAAAAATTCCCTGATTTTTTTGAATGGGTGAAAGGTCGTTCACATTTATTTCGTGGCGTGACGTTAGGCACGATTATCAAAGACATTGCATTAAGTTTCATTAAGTTAGGTACTTTTTTGGAGCGTGCTGACAATACGGCGCGATTGCTTGACGTGAAATATCACATTTTACTGACCGAAAAAGAAAACGTCGGCAGCTCAGTGGATTATTACCAGTGGGGGTCATTGTTAAAATCTGTCAGTGCATTTGAGGCATACCGCAAAATTTACCGCGATGTTATTTCACCGTTGCGAGTTGCTGAATTGTTGATTTTAAGAGACGATATGCCACGTTCGTTACACGCCTGCATGGATGAAGTGGAAGACGCTTTACTCGAAATTAACGGTTCAGCAGGAAAAGAAGCACGTCGAAGTGCTGGCGAACTACATGCTGCGCTGCATTTTGGTCGTATTGAAGATATTTTTGAACAAGGTCTCCATGAATATCTGACCCATTTTTTAGGTCAAACCTATTCGCTAAGTCAAAACATTCGTGATGCGTATTTAGCACGTCAAGATCGTTTTGAAACGTTACCTATTCGCAGCGCGGGGCAATCGCAACAACAAACTTAAAATAATTATAACTATGACTTATTGTGTAGCTTTGAAGCTGAATGCTGGAATGGTATTCGCTTCCGACTCGAGAACCAACGCGGGAATCGATCAAATTTCCAGCTTTAAAAAAATGCGTCACTTTTTTAATGCGAATGATCGCGCCATTGTCGTTTTAAGTTCGGGTAATCTGTCGATTACTCAAACGACAATCAATTTAGTGGAACAAAACACACGTCATCCTGAACGCCGTAACATTTTGAACGCGGACTCACTGTTCGATGTCGCGCAGTTACTTGGCGATTGTTTACGAGAAGTGCGAGAACGTGACGCGGTTTTTTTAGCGCAAAAAAACATTGATTCTGGCGTAAATTTCATCGTCGGCGGACAAATCAAAAATGAACGAATGCGTTTGTTTTTGGTCTATGCCGAAGGCAACTTCATCGAAGTCAGCGAAGAAAATCCGTATTTTCAAATCGGTGAAACGAAATACGGTAAACCGATTATTGACCGCGTCATCAAACCTGATACGCCGCTCAATGACGCAGTGAAATGTATGCTGGTATCGTTTGATTCCACGATGCGTAGCAATTTATCGGTCGGTTTTCCGATTGATTTTGTGTGTTACAAATACAACAGTTTGCAGTTAGATTTCCAACATATTACCCAAGACGATTCGTATTTTTCACAAATTAGCCACAATTGGGGCGAAGGATTGCGCGGCGTTTTTGCGTCATTGCCTAACCCTAACTGGTTGAGTTGATTGTCGATTTCGTCATTTTTCAATACAAAATTTTTACGAGTTGACCACTATGACTATTCGCGTTGCATTGCATCATAAATCACATTATGTGTTTGATCGCCCCGTTGTCGCTACGCCGCATGAAATCCGTTTGCGCCCAGCGGCTCACAGTAGAACGCCAATTTTAGCGTATTCGTTAAGCGTCAAACCCGAAAAGCATTTTATTCATTGGCAGCAAGATTCTTACGGCAATTTTATTGCGCGAGTGACGTTCACTGAACCGACGCGAGAAATGGATATTACCGTTGATTTGCTTGCCGATATGACGGTGATCAATCCGTTTGAATTTTTTGTTGAAGATTGGGCGAATCATTTTCCGTTCACTTATCCTGATACGTTAAAAGTCGGATTAGAACCGTTTTTAGAAACTGAAAAAGCCGGTGTTTTTCTGAAAAAATGGCTGGCGGAATTCAAAAAAGGCGTTCCTGCTGGCATCAACATGACGGATTTTTTGGTTTATATAAATCAAAAAGTGTATTTAGAAGTTTCGTATTTAATCCGCATGGAAGTTGGCGTACAAACGTGTGAAGAAACGTTAGAAAAAAAATCAGGTTCGTGTCGTGACAGCGCGTGGTTGCTGGTGCAAATTTTACGGCATTTGGGCATTGCGTCGCGTTTTGTGTCGGGTTATTTGATTCAATTAGTGGCCGACGAAAAACCGCTTGATGGCCCGGCGGGGGCAACGGAAGATTTCACGGATTTGCACGCTTGGTGTGAAGCCTATATTCCTGGCGCGGGTTGGGTCGGTTTAGATGCAACCTCTGGATTATTAACCGGTGAAGGACATATTCCGCTGGCGGTTTCAGCCACACCAACGTCTGCCGCGCCAATTAGTGGCATGACAAGTGTGTGTGAATCCACGCTCGATGTCGAAATGACCATCACGCGAATGCACGAAGATCCGCGCGTCACGAAACCTTTTACCGACACGCAATGGCAAACTATTAGTGCGTTGGGACAACAGGTTGATGCCGAATTACAAGCGGGCGACGTGCGTTTAACACAAGGTGGCGAACCGACATTTGTATCGATTGATAATATGGACGGCGCAGAATGGAATATCGAAGCGTTAGGACAACAAAAATGGGAGCTTGCGAATGTGTTAATGAAACGCATGCAAGAAGAATTCACCTCAGGCGAAGTCACGCATTTTGGTCAAGGCAAATGGTATCCAGGTGAACCATTACCGCGTTGGGCATTAAACGTGTTTTGGCGCGTGGATAAAATGCCGATTTGGCGCGATAAAACTTTAATTGCGGATAATCCTGCCGATTTATCGCCTTCCACCATGCAACGCTTCGCGCTCCAGCTCGCGCAACGATTAGGTTTAAATGCGAATTGTGGAATGCCGGCTTATGAAGATCCGTGGATTGCGCTCGATGAAGAAAGTCGTTTGCCGAACAACATTGACCCGCACACGCACGATTTAAAACGTGCCGATATTCGTAGCAATTTAGCGAAACAATTACGCGACGGGATGAGTTCCATTGCCGCTTATGTTTTACCGTTAAAAGCGGTTGGCGAAACAAATGTGAGTTGGCAATCGAGTCTTTGGCCGTTAAGGCATGACCGTTTGTATTTATTATCGGGTGATTCGCCCGCAGGTTTACGTTTACCGCTGAGTAGTTTGCCGTGGGTAACGCCTGACGAAGTTGAACGAGAACCCGACCGTGATCCGTTTGATACCCGTTCGACGTTGTCGGATTATCCGTTGCACAAATCGAGTGCGTTCACGTTGCCGATTGACACGATTTATAACCAAAATCCTTCTTCCAAAGAAGTGATTCACACCGCGTTGGTGTTAGAAGTGCGTGATGGGTTTTTATATGTCTTTATGCCGCCGCTGATGTATTTGGAATCGTGGTTAGATTTGGTCGCGGCGATTGAAGGTTGCGCGACGAAATTGAATCAGCCTGTGCGTTTAGAAGGTTATCCGCCGCCGCGCGATTCACGTTTATTGTCGTTTTCAGTTACGCCTGATCCTGGTGTGATTGAAGTGAATATCCATCCGTCGTCAAGTTGGGAAATGCTTGAACAACGCACAAAAGCGTTGTATGAAATGGCGCGAGTCACTCGTTTAGGCGCGGAAAAATTCATGCTCGATGGTCGTCACACGGGAACGGGTGGTGGAAATCACATTACGTTAGGTGGCGCAACGCCTGCCGACAGTCCATTTTTACGTCGTCCTGATTTGTTGAAAAGTTTGGTGACGTATTGGCAGCAACATCCCGCGTTGTCGTATTTATTTTCGGGGCAATTTATCGGGCCGACCAGCCAAGCTCCGCGCGTCGATGAAGCGCGAGATGATAATTTGTATGAACTCGAAATTGCGTTTCAACAAATGAGTGAAAAACTGCAATCGGGCGTTGAAAGTAATCAGCCGTGGTTGGTGGACAGATTGCTTCGGAATTTATTGATTGATGTCACGGGCAACACGCATCGCGCGGAATTTTGCATTGATAAATTGTATTCGCCCGATTCTGCGACGGGACGTTTGGGTTTGTTGGAATTACGCGCCTTTGAAATGCCACCGCATTATCAAATGAGTTTGTTGCAATCGTTGTTGTTACGCGCGTTGGTGGCGAAATTCTGGAAAAATCCGCTTCAAGGCAAACTCGTTTATTGGGATACCGCGTTGCATGACCGTTTCATGTTGCCGTATTTTATTGAACAAGATATGCGCGATATTTGCCGCGATTTACAAAACTCGGGTTATGCGATTCAAGAAGATTGGTTTGCACCGTTTATGGAATTTCGTTTTCCACGTTACGGCAGCGTGGTTTATGAAGGCGTGCAATTGGAATTGCGCCAAGCGATTGAACCGTGGCATGTTTTGGGCGAAGAAGTCGGCGGTTCGGGAATGTCGCGTTATGTCGATTCATCGGTTGAACGTTTGCAAGTGAAAGTCACGGGCATGATTGGCAATCGTCATCAAGTGATTTGTAACGGTCGCGTTGTGCCATTGCATCCGACGGGCGTTCCAGGTGAATTTGTCGCGGCGGTACGTTTCAAAGCGTGGTCGCCACCGTCTTCATTGCACCCAACTATCGGCAGACACGCGCCAGTCATTTTTGACATTTATGATAGTTGGAATGGGCGTTCGATTGGCGGTTGTACTTATCACGTTGACCATCCAGGCGGGCGAAATTACGACACGTTCCCGATTAACGCGAATGAAGCGGAAGCCCGTCGTTGCTCACGTTTTTGGAATCATGGACACAGTGCGGGCGCAATGTTTATTCAACCCGAAATCCTTAATCCGCGTTTCCCAATGACGTTAGATTTACGCTGGAAATCTTAATAAACTTTTAGGAAATTTTTATGATTTGTTCAACCAATATGCCGCGTTTTGGCGATAGATTTAATTCAGATTTTTTTGAAGAATATGTGCAGCGGTTATTAACCGAGCGCGACAGCAGCGGTTTAACCGACATGATTGGTGGCATTGAAGCCCTGATGATTAGCGTTGAACCGGGCAATTCGGTCGAATATATTACCGAATTAGCGTTGATGACTCCGTATGAATACTTGGTCACGCTCGACAGCGAAAAACATTTCACGCACGTTTTACGCATTGACATGAATTCGCCCGATATTTTGTTGCGCGAAGTGAAACACGCCGAACACAATGATATTTTCCGCAGTTTAAATGATTTGTATCCTGTCGGCGCGAAACGCTCGCACAGTCGTTATTTGGGTGAAATTTTATTAACGTCGAATCGTCATGAAGTCGTGGCATTGCAACAACAACGCGAGTTCCGTTTCTTTCCGATTGGGCAATTAGCGGAATTGGATTTGCCGTTAAATGTGAGTATTTCTAAACCGTCGCCGTACACGCAAAACGTGGTCGGTTACATGGAACGTCCTGAAAATGGCATTCGGGTTTATCAACACGGAAAATGTTCAATTTTACCGACGGCGCAAGCGGCAAATAATCGCGGTAAAGAAATGCAAGAACGTTTAGGCATCAAAGATTTAATCTTGCCGATTGACCATTTGGCGACGCGCGTTTATAGCCAAAATCGTGAAGCGGCAATTTTGGAATACTTGGCGTTGTCGAGTTATTATTATTGGGGAAGTTACGATATTCAGGGTCAAAACTCCTCGACGAATGTGACGAAAAATGTGCGTTTAGATCCCGAATCGAAAAGTCCCGCCAAAGTTTTCACGGCAAATAATCACCCATATTGCGTGAATCATTTGGATAAATTACCGAGTCCAACCGAAACATTTGTCAGAAATTATGGTCCACGTTTGCATCATATCGCGGTGGAAGTAAAAGACGGAAACGTCAACGGCAAAGAAAATATCGACGTGGTCGTTGACGCGATTACGGCGCAAGGCAAAGGCTTTTTGCTCGAAACGGTGGGTTCGCGCGAAGAAGGTTTAAAACAAATTTTCTCTTCTGCATCGGATTTTTCGTCGTTGATTATTGAATATGTGCAACGTTTTGGCGATTTCCAAGGTTTTTTCACCAAAGAAAACGTGGCTTCATTGACGTTTGCGGCGGGACAAGAAGAAGGCGTTTCCACCAACCATTATTGAGTGTGATTTTATGACTGAAAAACGAGTATTCACGTTACAAGAAAATTCAAAAGTTTTATGTGAACTTCCCGTTTTAGAAGGCACAACGGGTTCTAACGTGCTAGATATTAAAAATTTATACAGCCAGACGGGCATGTTTGCTTACGACCCCGGTTTTAATTCAACAGCCAGTTGCGCGTCAAAAATTACGTTTGTCGATGATCAAGCGGGAGAGTTGTTTTATCGCGGTTATTCGATTGAACAATTGGTAGAAAATTGCAGCTTTTTAGAAGTGAGTTTTGTGCTACTTTATGGTGAATTGCCTTCGTCAGAACAGTTATTGGCTTTTGAGAAAAAAATCATCACGCAAACGTTGGTTCATGACCAACTCATCAATTTTTTCAAAGGTTTTCGCCGAGATGCTCACCCAATGGCAGTTATGGTTGGCGTTGTCGGTGCGTTATCGGCGTTCTATCACGATGCGTTAGACATTCAATGCGCTGAAGACCGCGAATTAAATGCGATTCGCTTAATTGCAAAAATACCGACGATTGTGGCAATGTGTTACAAATACAGCGTCGGCTTGCCTTTCATGCAGCCGCAAAATAAATTGAGTTACGTCGAAAATTTCATGCGAATGTTGCTCGCTACGCCTTGTGAAGAGTTTGTGGCGAATCCTGTTTTAGTTCGCGCGTTAGAAAATTTTTTAATTCTGCACGCCGACCACGAGCAAAATGCCTCGACTTCAACGGTGCGTTTAGCGGGTTCGAGCGGCGCAAATCCGTATGCGTGCATCACCGCAGGAATCGCGTGTTTATGGGGTTCGGCGCACGGCGGCGCGAATGAAGCGGTGTTAAATATGTTCCAAAAAATTGGCACGCCTTCCAACGTTTCAATCTATATCGATAAAGTAAAAGATGAAAACGATTCATTTAAATTGTCGGGTGTAGGGCATCAAGTTTATAAAAAATACGATCCACGCGCCAAAATAATGCGCGAATTGTGTTTTGAAGTATTGGGCGAACTCAATTTATTGGACGATCCGTTATTTCAAACCGCGTTGGAATTTGAGCGGATTGTTTTAGAAGATGCGTATTTTGTCAGTCGTGAAATGTATCCGAAAATCGATTTTTATTCTGGCATTTTGTTACGCGCGTTGGGCATTCCGACCAATATGTTCACGGCAATTTTTGCCATGGCGCGTTCAATTGGGTGGATTTCTCAATGGGACGAAATGATTTCTGACCCGAATCAACGTATCGGCAGACCGCGTCAGCTTTATTGCGGCGTGCCAGAACGCAACGTTTAGCGTTCAATCAAATTGGAATTTTTATGAAACAACTCACTCCCGAAGGGCAACAAATCATTAACCAACTCGCGCAACGCTATAATTTTAGCTCGGACGCGGTGTTCAGTTTGTTGCTGTCTGTGATTAACGGCAACGGTTCGATGGCGCAATTTAGTCACCCAGAATTTGGCGGCTCAGGTCAATGGATGCGCGGCGGCATGATTATGTTGGGCGATATGTTTAACAACGGTCTGAAAAATAGCGTTGGCAATTTATGCCAAGAATTAGCGAATTTAATTGCCAATGAACCGAATTTGATTCAAACGGGCAGTTTTCAATCGCAACGCCAAGGCAATCAGGAACAAAATAATTTTAATTCGACCGATGCCGTGAGTTTATTTGTGCCTGGTGATTCGCAAAATTGGTGGTCATCGATTGGTTTGCAATTTCCCAATAGCACCGGAGCGCAAAATAACATTCGTTATGCGTACTTTGCCAGCATTTGCCGATTAGCGATTCAATTGAATGGCGATATAACGCTTTACGACACATTGGATCATCAAATTGGTGGGTTTTCGCAGCAACAATCGGGCGACGCTTCGCTGACTTTCACCAGTCAATATGGACTGGTTGATATTAAATCGTTGCCGGTTATTTCCATCAATAATGTTGCGGCGCAAACGCCTAATTCTCAAATCACGCCGCCAGTTGTGGCGGATTCGCTTCCTTCATTTTCGCAAGAAACGGATATTTTTAGCGCGATTGAAAAATTAGCGATTTTAAAAGACAAAGCCATTTTGACTGAAAACGAGTTCAACACCAAAAAAGCAGAGCTTCTCGCCCGACTTTAACAATCTCTCTAAAAAATAATGACCTCAAACAAACATTTACCTTTTCGTGAAGCCGCGCTGGAATATCACCAATTTCCTATCGCGGGCAAAATCAGCGTTATTCCCAGCAAACATTTATCCAATCAACGCGATTTAGCGTTAGCGTATTCGCCAGGCGTAGCGGTGGCGTGTGATGAAATCGTGGCTGACCCCAACAACGTTTATAAATACACAATAAAAAGTAATTTGGTGGCGGTCATTACCAACGGAACGGCGGTTTTAGGATTAGGAAACATTGGGCCACTCGCCGCCAAACCTGTGATGGAAGGCAAAGCGGTTTTATTTAAAAAATTCGCGGGCATTGATGTTTTCGATTTAGAAATTGCCGAAACCGATCCCGACAAATTGTGCGACATTATCGCGGCATTAGAACCGACATTTGGTGGCATCAATTTAGAAGATATTAAATCGCCAGAATGTTTTTATATCGAACGTAAATTAAGCGAACGCATGAAAATCCCCGTGTTTCATGATGATCAACACGGCACCGCCATTATTGTCGCGGCGGCATTATTGAACGGTTTGAAAATCGTTAAAAAAGATTTGCAACAGTGCAAATTGGTCGTTTCAGGCGCAGGCGCGGCGGCGTTAGCGTGTTTGAATTTACTCGTCGATATGGGTTTTCCGATTCACAACATTTTTGTCACCGACATTGAAGGCGTGGTTTATCAAGGTCGCGTTGAATTGATGGACAAAGACAAAATCCGTTTTGCTCAAGATACCAATGCGCGAACCTTGGCGGAAATTATTGTTGATGCCGACATATTTTTAGGTTTGTCGGCGGCGGGCGTTTTGAAACCTGACATGGTGAAAAAAATGGCGGCGCGTCCGTTGATTTTCGCGCTGGCGAATCCAACGCCTGAAATTATGCCAGAAGAAATTAAAGCCGTTCGCGATGACGCAATTATTGCCACGGGACGTTCGGATTATCCAAATCAAGTGAATAACGTGCTGTGTTTTCCGTATATTTTTCGAGGCGCGTTAGATTGTGGCGCGAGTACGATTAACTTGGCGATGAAATTCGCGGCGGTTCATGCGATTGCCGATTTAGCGCAGGCTGAACAATCGGACGTGGTGGCGAAAAATTATGGCATCAGTAATTTATCGTTTGGCGCAGATTATTTAATTCCGATTCCATTTGACCCGCGTTTAATGACGAAAATTGCGCCCGCCGTTGCCCAAGCAGCTCAAGATTCGGGCATTGCCAGCCGTCCGATTCAAAATATGGAATCGTACGTTAGGCATTTACAAGAATTTTCATATCACAGTGGCGCGTTTATGCGTCCGATTTTTCAAGTGACGAAAGACGTACAACCCATCAAAAAACGCATTGTTTTTGCTGAAGGGGAAGATGAACGGATTTTACGCGCGTTGCAAATTATTGTGGACGAAGGCATTGCGAATCCGATTTTGATTGGGCGTTTAGAGGTTTTACAGCAGAGCATTCAAAAATTTGGTTTGCGTTTAAAAGCAGGTGTAGATTTTCAAGTGGTGAATCCAGAAACGAATAAGCATCACGAAAATTATTCACAAACCTATTTAGAAATGGCGATGCGAAAAGGGGTCAGCGAGCAATCCGCGAAAATGGAAATGCGGCGGCAACACACCTTAATTGGCGCGATGATGATTCATAACAGTGATGCGGATGGCATGATTTGCGGCACATTCGGTTCGACGAATTCCCATTTATCTTACATTGACACGGTGATTGGCAAACGTGAAAACGTTAGCGTTTATGCGTCGATGAATTTGCTGATTTTGCCCGAACGCCAAATTGCCATTGTTGATACGCATATCAACGAAAATCCCACTGCCACGCAACTCGCAGAGATTACTCTATTAGCGGTTGAGCGCATTCGCCAATTCGGTTTAATTCCGCGAGTGGCGTTATTGTCACATTCAAATTTTGGTATTAGCGACAGTGAATCGGCAAAAAAAATGCGGGCGGTGTTAAAAATCGTTCGGGAAATCGATTCAACTTTAGAAATTGACGGTGAAATGCACGGCGATGTGGCACTGGATTTTGATATGTTAAAACAAGCCATTCCGAATACACCGTTGCAAGGAAGCGCGAATTTGCTGGTTTTGCCGAATATCGATGCCGCCAATATCTCTTACAATTTATTGAAAGTCACCGCTGGCAACGGCATTTCAATTGGCCCGATATTATTGGGTTGTACCAAACCGGTTCATATTTTGACCGAATCTTCGACGGTGCGCCGTATTGTGAATATGACGGCACTTTGTGTTTTAGACGTGAAATAAAATGTGGTTACGAATAGGTTGTAACATGACGTTTGATGTTGAAACGCCGACTCCTTTTATTCTGATGCTTCGCGCCCGAAGTGGCTTTCAACAATGGGTGGCGCGGGAATCATACATTATAAAACCCAGCGTTCCCGTGATTGAATTTACCGATAATTACGGCAATCTTTGTCAGCGTTTAATTGCACCCGTGGGCGAATTTTCGATTGTCACGTCTGCTGATGTGTTAACCACTGAAAACATTGACGTGGAATTTAGCGCATCGTTTGACGAGGTGCAAAATCTGCCCGATTCTGTTTTGACTTATTTGTTACCCAGTCGTTATTGTCAATCCGATAAACTAGTTGAACTGGCTCAGGAAATCGTTGCCGACGCACCACTCGGTTATGCTCAGGTTGATGCCATCGTGTCGTGGATTCAGGAAAACATTCGCTTCAATCCAGATTCGCTGCATTTTCAAATCTCAGCGGTTGAAGTCAATCAAGAACGTGAAGGCGTGTGTCGTGATTTGGCGCATTTGGGTATCGCACTTTGTCGCGGCTTATGTATTCCAGCCCGTATCGTCGTCGGTTATTTGCACCAACTAAAACCGATGGATTTTCATGCGTGGTTTGAGGCGTATGTTGGCGGACGTTGGTACACGTTTGATGCTACGCAATCGTCTCCAAAAGGTGGACGTGTTGCGCTGGCGTATGGACGCGATGCCACCGATGTCGCGGTTTTTAACCAGTTTGGCCCTTTGTTATCACCCCAAAATATGTCCGTCAGTGTTGAAGTGTTCACGGAACTCGAATCGGATAAGCCGTAACTGTTTCATCAATCTTATCGACACTATTTGTCTATTTGTTCGTTGACCATTCATTCTATTTGTTGCAGCAACCGCAAAATCGCCCTAACGACAACGGCAATTACACATGCTTGGGAGTGCAGTTTCCCTCTGTTATCGTGTACTTAACGTCCTCAATCTAAAATACTCCATTTTACAGTCAAGTTAATTTTTTATGCGAAACAGCAAGACTAAAAACTTGAACATCGCGTTTTAGCCAAAACAATTTTAAACTTTTTTGAAAGAGGAAATAGAACCCATTTTCTGAAACGTGAGGGGCGGTTCTTTTGTGGTAAAATTTGCCAAAATCCTGCATCAAATTAAGTAAGCAAACGAAAGGAATGTGTGAATTAGGTCGGTTAACGCTGGCACGCTTACCTGCTTCGATCAAAATAGACGAAGTTTTCACACGCAAATAAATGAGTTTTTTAGTACCGTTGGAATTGATTCCACTTTGGCAAAATTTTATGGCGTGGTGGTCGCCGATTGATAAATCGATTGAAGAATTTATTTATTATTACCCGCTGTTCATGGCTTACATTTGGATGTTTGGCGCAATTATTTTCTGTTTGCGTTATGAATGGCATAAACCAAAATTGGCTCTGACAACCACCGATAATTTGCCACACGTTTCGATTTTAGTGCCTTGTTATAACGAAGGCGAAAATGTCCGCGAAACGATTGGAATTTTACAAAAACAACATTATCCCAATTTTGAAATTATCGCTATCAATGACGGCAGCAAAGATAACACGCTGGAAATCCTGCACGAACTCGCCGCGCACTACGACAATTTGCGCGTGGTGAATTTGCACACGAATCAAGGCAAAGCAATGGGTTTGCGAACGGCGGCATTGTTGGCGAAAAGTGAAATTTTGGTGTGTATTGACGGCGATGCGTTGTTGTCGCCCGATGCGGTCGGTTGGATGGTGCGGCATTTTATCGAAAATCCCAACGTGGGCGCGGTGACGGGAAATCCGCGCATTCGCAACCGTTCCACCTTGCTCGGACGCATTCAAGTCGGTGAATTTTCAGCGATTGTCGGCATGATTAAACGAGCGCAACGCTCTTACGGCAAAGTGTTCACGGTGTCGGGCGTGATTGCCGCGTTTCGTAAATCGGCGTTGCACAACGTCGGTTATTGGAGCAACGACATGATTACCGAAGACATCGACATCAGTTGGAAATTACAGCTTGCGGGTTGGACAATTCGTTTTGAACCGAATGCGTTGTGCTGGGTGTTGATGCCAGAAACGTTGAACGGTTTATGGAAACAGCGCGTGCGTTGGTCGCAAGGCGGGAGCGAAGTTTTATTACGCTATTTTCGAGATTTATTTCGTTGGTCATCGCGCGGAATGTGGCTGCTTTACGGTGAATGTTTGATTAGCGTGACGTGGGCTTTTTTGATTTTGCTGCATTTGCTGTTTGTGCCGCTGGAATTTTTGACCTCGACGGCGAATGAATCGCTGCATGATTTGAGTCCGAGTTGGACAAGTATGTTGTTGAGCGTGACGTGTTTGTTGCAATTCGGCGTGAGTTTGGCGATTGATTCACGCTACGAATCACAAACGGGCGGTGTGGGACGATATTATTATTGGATGGTGTGGTATCCGATTGTTTATTGGCTGATGAATGTCGGCACCACGATTGTCGGCACGGTTCGGGCAATTAGAAAAAAACGCGGACAACGCGCCGTTTGGGTCACTGTCGATAGAGGATTGCGCGAAAAATGAAACAATACATTATCAACGTTCCACAATTGCAAAGTGTGTCGAAACGGTTGAGTAGTTTCGCCGTTTCTGTGATTTGTTGGATTATGTGGGGCTATTTACTTTATCCAATTGTCACAGTTATCAATTGGTTACGCGGCGATTACGACGTAATTAACGAAATGCGCTGGTTTGGCGGCTATAAAAGTCTGTTGGAATTACTGGAAATTTACCTCGGCACGCTGATTATTTTAGGCGTGGTGTGGATTGCGTGGATTTTGCTGCGGAAATTGCGCCGACAGCGTATTTTGCCCGCCGCGAAAAAAAAGGTCACGGATGATGAAATGGCGACATTTTATCAGGTCGAAAAAGAAAAATTAGTGCAAAGTCGAGAACAACAAAACATCACTGTGTTTTTCGATGAACACGGACAAATTGTTGATTTTAAATTTTCAGGAGAATCTTAAAATGCTTACATCAAACCAAAAAATCGTGCGTATTCATAATGAAGTTGAAAAAGCGACGCTGTCAAAAGCGCAGAAAAAATTTAACGATTTAATGAACAAAATTGAGGTGCAAAAAAAACTATTACAAGAATGGCAAGAAACCCGCTCCGCTTATCAACAGCGTTTTATGTCGGAATATCAGCCGCTGGCGAATGATTATAACGATTGTCGAGTTCAATTAGTGCGTTTGTTGGATGAAGCGTATCACGATAAAGCCTTTAAAAAAACTGACAAAGCGAAACTTCAAAATCTCATTAGCGACATCGCCATCACGTTGATTTATGAAGGTTTTGATGAATTAAAAGAAATTTACAATCGGCATAATGACACCGATTTTGACACCGAAAATGAAAATACCAGTGCTTCGATTGATGACGCAATGAAATCGATGATGGAAGAAATGTTTGATATGGAATTCGATGACGATGCCGATTTGAGTTCGCCCGAAAAAATGCGCGAAGCGTTTGAGCAGAAAATGCAGGCGGATTTAGAACGCCAACAACATCAGGAAGAACGACAAAATAAGCGAAAAAAATCGGCGAAAATGTTGGAAAAAGAAGCACTTCAAAAAGAAGAAGAAAAAAACGCCAGCAAATCGATTCAAGAAGTTTTCCGTAAATTAGTCGGCGTATTGCATCCCGATCGTGAACCCGATGCCGCCGAACGTGAACGTAAAACGGAACTCATGCAACGGGTCAACGCGGCGTACGCTAAAAAAGATTTGCTGCAATTATTGGCGTTGCAACTGGAAATTGAACAAATCAATCAAACCCAGCTCAACACCATTGCCGAAGATCGCCTCAAGCATTTCAATAAAATTTTGCAGGAACAGCTCAACGAATTGACGCAAGAAATCACTGAAATTGAATATCCATTTAGAGCGCAGTTAAATATGTCGCCACGTTCAAATTTGCCGCCACAACAGATATTTAAAGGGCTGGCGAGCGATATTAGAAATATACAACTCACCATTCAAGAAGTGAAAAACGAACTGAAAGCCTTTAAAAATCCAGAAAATCTGAAAGCCGCATTAAGAAATTATCGACTTTAACAAGTCAAATTAACGCGGTTTTGAATTCAAAACCGCGTGCATTTTTTGCTCATCGAGTTCCTTTTCCCATTTCGCCGCCACCACAGTCGCCACGCCGTTTCCCACTAAATTTGTCAACGCCATCGCTTCCGACATAAAACGATGAATGCCTAAAATTAACGCCAATCCTGCCACGGGAATAATTGGAAACGCCGATAACGTTGCCGCCAAGGTAATAAAACTGCTTCCCGCCACACCCGCCGCGCCTTTTGACGTTAATAATAAAACGCCCAACAACGACAATTCTTGCGTCAACGTCAATGATGTATTGGTGGCTTGGGCGATAAAAATTGCTGCCATCGTTAAATAAATCGACGTGCCGTCTAAATTAAACGAATAACCGGTTGGAATCACTAATCCGACAACGGATTTGGAACAGCCTAAATTTTCCAGTTTCAGCATAATACGCGGCAAAGCGGATTCCGATGACGACGTGCCTAAAACAATAAATAGCTCTTCTTTCAAATACATGACGAATTTGAAAATACTAAATCCTGTCACCCGCGCTACTAATCCCAACACGCCAAAGACAAATAAAAGACAGGTCAAATAAAATCCGCCCATCAACGTTAACAGCGGCAGCAAAGAGGAAACGCCGTATTTGCCAATCGTAAATGCCATTGCGCCAAACGCGCCAATCGGGGCGAATTTCATAATCGTTTCAACAATGCCGAATAATACTTGCGACATTTTATGAATCAAACCGACCACTTCCGCGCCCGTTTCTTTCATCGCCGCCAATGAAAATCCGAATAATAATGAAATCAATAACACCTGCAATATATCGTTTTTCGCAAACGCATCGACCACGCTGCTCGGAATAATGTTCAACAAAAAATCCGCAATCGTGTGAGGCGCACTCGCGGTAGCAGTGTAAGTTGTGAGGCTGGTTGTGTCTAACGTGCTGACATCGATATTCATGCCGACACCGGGTTTCAAAACATGAACCACAATCAAACCCAGAATCAGCGCAAATGTGCTGGCGACTTCAAAATATAACAAGGTTTTCAAGCCGACGCGCCCGACTTTTTCCATATCTTGCATTCCCGCAATACCGGTCACGACGGTGCAGAAAATAATAGGCGTAATAATCATTTTAATCAGTTTGATAAAACCGTCGCCCAATGGCTTTAACGTCACTGCCACATCGGGATAAAAATAGCCCAGAAACACGCCAAAAATAATGGCGGCTAAAACCTGTAAATAAAGATGTTGATGGAGCTTTTTAGTCGTGGTGGATTGCATGAAAAACCTATAAATGAATGGTGGCGATTAAGAAAAATGGTTAATGTTTATTGAGTTGCTGGCGTAGAAATTCGGGAATGCGTTGCTCCAACCAATACACCGGTTTAAATGGATTTTTTCCCGCAACAAATCCGACGTGACCGCCCGCCGACGTGATTTCTAGTTGCACAGTCGGTGGCAATTCCGCCAATTCTGGCAAAACCGCTTGCGTCATAAAAGGATCGTCTTTTGCTTGAATTAACAACGTCGGCACCGTAATCGATTTTAGAAATTGGCGCGAACTTGAACATTGATAATAATCCTGCGCGTTTTTAAAACCATGCAATTTTGCCACCACCCGTTCATCGTATTGCCAAAACGACGTAATTTTCGACAAATCGCCAAGCTGTTTGAGTTTATCAGCTTCGTGTGGCTGTCCGATTTTTTCTAAATGCTGTTGTTTATCGGCAATGTAACGTTTCAATTCGCGCAGCAAATTAAAGCGGTAAAATTTAGAGAGTCCCGCATCCAATTTCGTGGCACAAACGCTTAAAATTAACGGAACAGAAACCGCGACCGCCGCGAATAAATCGACTTCTTTTCCCTGTTCGCCCAACCATTTCAGCAACACATTTCCGCCTAACGAAAAGCCAATTGCGGCAAAAGGCGTGTTCGGTTCGCGTTCGCGCAAGGTTTGATACAAAAAGTGAATATCTTCCGTTTCACCAGAATGATAACACCGCGCAGAATGATTCAGTTCGCCGCTGCAACCGCGAAAATTTAACGTCACGCTGCGAAAGTGGTGTGTTAATAAAATACGCTGTAAGCCTTTCATGTAAACAGATTGTGAACTTCCTGTCAGTCCGTGCAATAAAATAATTAACGGTTTATCGCCTTCGCCACACCAATCAATATCGATGAAATCATTGTCTGGCGTAATCAATCGTTCACGACGTAACGGTGGCGCGGGGATTTTGCGAAATAATGGCGGATACAATGTTTGAAAATGGCGATTGCTTAACCACCACGCGGGTTTGAACGTTGTGTTTATGAACATTGTTTTTTACATCCTAAGTCTAAGGTCGCGGAATTCGTCGATAATACAACATAACGCGAAGTTTATTGGTTTTAGCGTAAACTTGCGAAACCCCTTTTTTTAAATACGTCAAAGCCCTGCGATTAAACGGCTTTACCACTCACTTACGGAACGAAATCACTTATGGCTATTAGTTCAACAATCAATAAAGTTTCCCTCAACATTGCCAACATCGACCAAAATTATTACCAAATTCACGACTTGACGGTGGCGCAACATCCATCCGAAAACGACTTCCGTTTTATGGTGCGTTTAATCGCATTTGCAGCGAACGCCAGCGAAGAACTTTACTTTACCAAAGGCTTGAACGACAACGACGAACCAGAACTTTGGCAAAAAACGCTCACCAACGACATTGAATTATGGATTGATTTGGGGCAGCCCGATGAAAAAAGAATTCGCAAAGCCTGTGGACGCGCCAAAAAAGTGATTATTTACACTTACAACGAACGCAAAGCCAAAGTCTGGTGGGAGCAGCAAAAATCAAAATTAGGACGATTTACCAATTTGAGCGTGTTTCATATTCACGCGGAAGGCGTGGAATCCATGATAAAACGCTCGATGCAATTGCAATGCAACATTCAGGAAGGTGAAATTTATTTGAGCGACGACAATTCCAATTTCACCATTACGCTCGACAAACTTTGTTAAACGAAAAACGCCCGTCTAAAAATTAGACGGGCGTTTTTTAAATCTGAAAAATCCGTTAAAAATTAACCGTTAATCAAATAATGTACAAAAATACTACCTGCGTAACCCGCTGCAATCGCAGGAGTCCATTTCAAATGGCTGAAAAAAGTGTATTTGTGGTTAGATTGTCCCATCAACGCTACGCCAGCCGCTGAACCTACTGACAATAACGAACCGCCCACGCCAGCCGTCAATGTAACCAACAACCATTGATATAAATCCATGTCCAAACTCATGTTCAATACCGCAAACATAACAGGAATGTTATCAACAATCGCCGAAATTAAACCGACTAAAATGTTCGCTGTCGTCGCGCCCAAACCGTCATACATGGTGCTAGATAATAATTCTAAATAACCGATATAACCTAAACCGCCCACTGCGAAAACGACACCGAAGAAGAATAACAACGTATCCCATTCTGCGTGCATCACTTTATTGAAAATATCAAAACCGTGTTCGCCTTTTTTATGCGCTTGCATTTTCAAGTAGTAACCGAACAACATCAATACCGATAAGCCGGTCATCATGCCCATGAAAGGGGGTAAATGAAAGACTTGTTTGAAACTCACTGCCGCGCCAATCGTGCATAAAAACATGAAGCAAATAATCAATGCGCCCGGTTTCAATTGCACCGCTTCTTCATTGGTTGCTTTCGGTTGTTCATTCGGAACTGCCCAATACATAATCGCCGCTGGAATGGCATAATTCACGACAGACGGTAAGAATAATTTGAAGAAATCAAAGAATTCCGCGTAACCCGCTTGCCAAACCATCAACGTGGTAATATCGCCAAACGGACAAAATGCCCCGCCCGCGTTCGCGGCAATGACTAAATTCACGAAACCGATGCTGACGAATTTTTCGTTGTCTGCGCCCACTGCCATCACTACCGCGCCAACCAATAATGCCGCTGTTAAGTTATCCGCTACCGCTGATAAGAAAAAGGTAATAATGCCGGTAATTAAAAACAATTGACGATAACCAAATTGTTTTCTCACTAACCATGAACGCAACGCTTCAAACACATTACGTTCTGCCATCGAATTGATAAATGTCATTGCGACTAATAAAAACAACATCAATTCCGCATATTCTTTTACGTCATGCTCAAATGCTAAGTGCATTTCGTGGGTGGGAACGCCTTTTTGTTGCGCTAAAATTGCCGCGTGCGCCCAAATAATCCCCGCTGCTAAAATGACAGGTTTTGATTTACGCATGTGCGTAAATTCTTCTGTCATCACAAAACCGTACGCGATGATAAAAATCAACACGGTATAAATTCCGCGTTCCGTTCCGGTCATGTCTAAATTTTGAAAACCTTCTGCAAACGCCCATTGTGGCAACAGAAAGGCTAACAAGGCTAAAAATATCAACTTCATAATTCCTCCGCTTTAGTTTTAAAAATCAAATATACATCAACTGATTATGTTATCACCAAACTAATGGATTTTGTCATTTTATAGGCTCCGAAATCGATTTTAGTTTTCAAAAAATATAAAAACATGACGCTTAATATGACCTAACATTTACGAAACCCACGCCACCATATTTTTTAGTGGTAATTCATAAACAAGACTACAATCATTTATGATTTTCAATCTAAATTCGAGGCGCAATCATGTTGTTAGTCAACGTTTGGCTTTCCAGTGGTAAAGGCGCGTCTTGCGTGACTTTTAATCTGAATTAAACCATCCACATTTTTTTTAACACCTTGTTTGTCAGGGGTTACGTTAAACTCGAAACTCGCGAAACATTCACTCACCATAATCAGCGAAAATCTATGAATATCACCACCAGTTTTCCAACTTTAACCAGTTTAAACGATGCCCGAACCGCTGTTTTATCTACCTCGTTGCCGCTAATTACCGCCATAAATTATGCTCATCAAGCGTACAACAACGCCTTTTATTATTCTTATAGCACTTACGATTCAGCATCATCGTCAAAAGTCGCTGGAACGTTGAAGAATGGCGATTATGGTGTGGCGTATGGCAACAGCTTAACGGCATTTCCGATGACAATAACGCAAGGAGATTACACATTTGCAGGTTCAAATATAGCAGTTACTTTTTATGGTTCAGTATCTCGCCTCAACGGTTATTCATATCCAACAGGCTATCTCGACAAAATCATCGTCAATAGCGGACAAGCTATAGTTACGACGAATGGTTATGTTGATGTTTCTGCAAATAACGGTGGAACACTCAGTGATTTCAAGGTTCAAAATGGTCCGGCTTCACTTTCTGGCGTAGGTGATTTTAACGTTCAAAGTACTGGCAATGTTTTTAGTGGTTATCAATCGTCAATTTCTGGAACGTTGAGTACATTAACGTTATCGTCTGGCAGCAACGCAATAACCATCGGCGGTTCTATCAATCTTAAATCGTTAAGCAGTTACAGCAGTTTTACAGATTTCCTAGCCGCCACCATGAGCGGCAACGATAACGTCACAGGAACAAACGCCTCGGAATATCTCATGGGTTACGCTGGCAATGATAATCTCAGCGGTGGCTATGGCGATGACACGCTCGATGGTGGAGCAGGCAACGATATTTTAGATGGCGGTTTAGGTACAAATATCGCTGTTTATAGCGGCAACAAATCCAGTTACAGCGTTTCAAAAAGCGGCACGACTTATTCAATTAGCAACGCAATTGATGGCGCAGACACGTTGAGCAACATTCAGTATTTGCAATTTACGGATGGCGTTGTAGCGATTGATTCAGTATTACCCGCACCCGTACTAATTGTTCTACCTGTTGTTAATCATTTTCCAGCAGGTTTAGTTTCAATTACTGGAACACTAACACAAGGGCAAGTTTTAACGGCTTCCAATACACTCGCTGACGTAGACGGATTGGGCGTAATCAGTAATCAATGGCTGAGTAATGGTGTGGCAATTACGGGCGCGAATCAAACGACCTACGTTTTAACTGCCGCCGATGTTGGCAAAACTATCAGCGTGAAAGCGAGTTATACCGACGGTTTAGGTGCTGCGGAAAGCGTAAATAGCCAATCGACAAGGGCTGTTGAAAAATTGGTGGTTGTTCCACCAAAACCTGTTATCAGCACAAAACCGACCAGCGGAAATGATTTGCTCACTGGCACGGCGGGTAACGACACAATCAATGGTTTGGCGGGGAATGACACCATTATCGGTGGTTTAGGCAATGACACGTTAAATGGTGGCTTAGGTGCCGATACCTTAACAGGCGGGGCTGGCGCGGATACGTTCAAGTTCAATGACATCAAAGAAACGGGTTTAACAGCAAAAACTCGTGATGTAATTACCGACTTTAAAACGAGCGACGGCGATAAAATTGGTTTATTTGGCATTGATGCCGATACGACTAAAGCCGGCAACCAAGCGTTTTCAAAACTCGATATGGGTGCAAAATTCTCTGGTAAATTCACTGCAACAGGTCAATTATTTTTTGATACGACCGACCACATTTTGTACGGCTGTGTAAATAATGACGGGGCAGCAAGTTTTGCCATTCAACTCAACGGCGTTAGCAATTTAGTCGCAGCAGATTTTGTGTTGTAACACGAGTTAGTTTTATCGTAAAAACCGCCCTTTGAGCAAACTCGAAGGGCGGTTTTTTTGGATTATGCGCCGACTCAAAAAGCTAAACTAATAAATTTTGTCATTTTATGGTGTGTACTATATGATTGCGCCTTACTTTTACCGCCTTTTATAGGCTCTGAAAATCACATTTTATGTATCAATATAATCACAACGACCAAATTCTCATTGAAGAACGAGTCGCACAATTCCGGCGACAAACCGAACAGTTTTTAAAAGGCGAAATTTCCGAAGACGGTTATCGTGCCTTGCGATTACGGAATGGGGTTTACATTCAAACCCACGCGCCCATGTTGCGGGTTGCGGTGCCTTATGGCGTGCTGAACACCAAACAATTACACAAACTCGCACACATTGCACGGACGTATGACAAAAATTATTGCCACATTACGACGCGCCAAAATGTGCAATTTAACTGGCCAAAATTAGAGCAAATTCCCGATATTTTGGCGGAACTTGCCGAAGTGCAAATGCACGCGATTCAAACCAGCGGTAATTGTATGCGTAACACCACCAGCGACCATTTAGCGGGCGTGGGCATTGATGAAATCGAAGATTCGCGTCCGTATTGCGAACTGATTCGCCAATGGACAACGCTGCATCCAGAGTTTGATTATTTGCCGCGTAAATTCAAAATAGCCGTAAGCGGTTCATTGAACGATCGCGCTGCCACACAATTTCACGACATCGGTTTGCATTTGGTCACAAACGACGCAGGCGAAATCGGCTTTAAAGTGTTGGTTGGTGGCGGTTTGGGACGCACGCCCGTAATCGGGCAAGTGATTAAACCGTTCTTGGATAAAAAACACATTTTGTCCTATTTAGAAGCGACGCTACGAATTTATAATCTGTTCGGGCGACGCGATAACAAATACAAAGCCCGTATTAAAATTTTGGTGCGGGAAACCGGTTTAGAAAAATTTTCAAAATTGGTGGATGCAGAATGGGCGTTAATTCGTGACGGTTTAGAAGTCAGCGAAGCCCGTTTTGACGCAATGAAAGCGCATTTTGAACCGTTGAATTACGATAAAAAAGCCGCTGAAAACATCACCTTTGCGCGATATAAAAAAGAAAATAAAGCCTTTGAAACGTGGGTGTCATACAACACGCTCGAACATAAAATTGATGGTTATCGTGTTGTATTTTTATCGTTAAAAGCTCCCGATACACCGCCTGGTGATTTAACGGCGGAACAATTGGACGCGATTGCAGATTTAGCTGAAATTTATAGTTTTGGCGAAGTTAGAAGTACGCATCGCCAAAATTTAGTGTTCGCCGACGTGAAACAAGCCGATTTATTTCAGTTGTGGCAATTGTTGAGCGTGGAAAAATTAGCTACGCCCAATATCGGTACCGCAACGGATATGATTTGTTGCCCAGGTTTGGATTTCTGTTCGTTGGCCAATGCTGGCTCGATTGGTATCGCGAAAGAAATTAACGAACTGTTGGAAGATTTGGATTATTTGCACGATATTGGTGACGTGAATATCAATATGTCGGGCTGTATGAATGGTTGCGCTCATCAAAGTGTGGGGCATATTGGTATTTTAGGAGTCGATAAAAAAGGCGTGGAATGGTATCAACTCACGCTCGGCGGTTCATCGGCGAATGAAGCGGCAATTGGTGAACGGTTGGGACGAGCATTGCCTAAAAACGAAATCACGCAAGCCGTGGGAACTATTTTAGAGGTTTATATTCAGCAACGTTTGGAAGAAGAATCCTTTTTAGACACCGTAAAACGTGTGGGTATGGAACCATTTCAGGAAAAAGTGTATGCAAGTCATTAAAAATCAACAGCTCATCGATAATCATTGGACGTTTTTAACGGACGACGCGCCGCTGGTGGCAGGAAATATCAGCGTTTCCTTCGCGCGTTTTCAACAAGAAAAAGCTCAATTGGTCGCGCACAACGGAAATTTAGGCGTGCGAATTTCACCCACGAATGATGTTTCAGAATTGGTGGCGGATTTGCCGCAGTTAGCGTTGGTGGAATTGGATTTTTCGGATTTTGCTGACGGACGCAGTTTTTCGCAAGCGTATTTTTTGCGGAATCGGTACGGTTTTGAAGGTGAAATTCGGGCGATTGGTTCGTATTTGGCGGATCAAGCGTTTTATCTTTCACGAGTCGGCGTAAATGCGTTTAGCGCAGATAATCTGCCGCAAACACAAGCGACACTGAATGACTTTACGGTATTTTATCAATAAAAATTCACTGTAAAAAAAGCCCCGTGACACACGTTCACGGGGCTTTTTTGTGCTTAAAATTTATGGCGTTGTGCGTTTCATCAAAAATAATAATTTCGCTTCAATCGGGCGGTGTTTAATCACCAAATCGATGTGTGATACCAAAATAAAATCTTGATTCTCATGGTTTTGAATAGTGGTCACAATCTCATCGCACGATTGAATCGTATAACACGGCAATGAACTTTCAATCGAGATATGCAACGCATCCGCCATCGATGATGAACAGGCGTGAATCATGATATTCCCTAATTCACACATGGCTTCACTTTCAACTTCATGAACGGCATCCCTGTCCATTTCCACGCCCATGATGTTTTGCACAATCTGAAGAACCGCTTCTTCAGAAAAAACCAATATCACTTCAGCATTTAACACGCCGGTAAATTTTTGCGTCACCACGCCAAACTTTTCAGCGTTGAATCGTAGCGTCGCAACACTTGCATCTTTTACCTTTACTAAATTTACACTGTGAACCGATGATGGCACCGATTCGCCAATGACTTTGCTTAAACCTTGCACGGCACAATCTGTTCCGATACGAATAATTTCGCCTAACGTATCAAAATTAAGTTCGTTTAAGGTTTTCATTTTTTAAACACCGGCTGCGAAATAGTCAAGCGCGAGTGCGATTGAGGCTTCGGTGACGGGTTTGGAAACTAAAATGGAACCCAGAGCGCGGGCTTGTTCTTGATACGTTTCTTGGACGTTTGCCGAAAAAATGACGAGGCGAATGTGAGGATATTTCGCCAAAATTTCTTTCGCTGCATCGGTTCCCAACATGCCGGGCATATTGATGTCCATCGTGCAATAATCAGGCTGTTCACGTTCAATCGCGGCAATCGCTTCTTCGCCAGTAGTCGCTTCAGTTAAAATCCAATCAGGATGTTTTGCGCTAATGTGCTTGCTAATAAACATTCTTGAAATTCTGCTATCATCCACAACTAATACGGTTTTACACATAAATTGCTCTCTATAAAATTAAATTTCTAAGCTGCCTGTTCGGCAGTAAAGGTTAAAAATCGGACAAATTATCACATAATCTTTCTAAGCCGCCTGTTCGGCAGTAAACAGCGCGAAAATTATTACATAAGCGGCAATAATTGGTTAAGGATTTTTCCGTTTGTAACCAATATCTGCTTTGGAAAAATGCCAGAATTACCTTGAAAATCCGTGACCGTCGCGCCCGCTTCTTTCGCAATTAACGCGCCAGCCGCTACGTCATACAAATTCAATTCTTGTTCCCAAAACGCATCAAGTTGTCCATCGGCAACGAGGCAAATATCGATTGCTGCCGAACCTAAACGTCGTTGTCCTGTTGTGAGCTGGGCAATGCGACAAAAACGTTCTAAATTATTGTGTTCTAAATAGGAACGCAAACACGCGAATCCGGTACCAATCATGGCTTCGCCCAAATCATCAATTTCTGAAACCCGAATCGATTTACTATTTCGCCACGCGCCCTGCCCTTTCGCGCCACAATAATAATCGTCTAACGCGGGGGCAAAAACCGCACCAAAAACGATGTCGCCGTCGATTTCTAACGCCACGCTAATCGACCAATAATACTGCCCGCGTGAAAAAGAATGCGTGCCGTCAATCGGGTCAACAATCCAACGATTGGTTTGATTTTCAGATTGTCCACCTTCTTCGCCCCAAAATCCGTATTGAGGATAATGTTCGCGAAGTTGCGTTTGTAAAAAGGCTTCGACCGCTAAATCTGCCGCTGTGACAAAATCGCGCGGGCTTTTTTTATCGATGTTTAAATGTTTTAAATCTCGGAAATACGTCAGCGCAATCTCGCCGGCATCGCGAATAATGCGTTCTAAAAGCGGTTGTGAAATAGTCATTTTTGCATCCATTAGTTTGAAACTCAGCGCATTATTGTTTGCCAAATCCGTGTCACTTGTCCACGCAATTCGACAAACTCTTGGGCATTGATAATTGTTTTATCACCTTGTAAAACCCGTTTATGTCCCGCGTCACGATAGGTGCAATAAGCGTTCGTTAAAATTTCAGCATCCTGTTCAGAAATGACATTTTGTATTTGTAAACTTTTCAATAATCGAATGTTGTCGGTGTCAATCGGCGACATTTTCGCTGCATTCGCCAACACACCAAATTGCACCATGAATTCAACATCGACAATCCCGCCCGCACTTTGTTTTAAGTCGAATTCATCAGCTGATTTTGTCGCCAAACTTTCACGCATTTTTTCGCGCATTTCACAGACTTCAATTTTCAATTTTTCAATATCACGCGGCAAACTCAACACGCGCTGCCGAATGGCAGAAAAAACTTCTCCTAAATTGGCATCGCCTGCCATGAAACGAGCGCGAACTAATGCTTGTAATTCCCACGTCCAAGCGTTTTGCGTCAAATAATTTTCGTAGCTATCAATGTGCGTGACTAACGCGCCGGAATCACCATTCGGACGCAAACGCAAATCGACTTCGTACAATTCACCTGCGAGTAATTTCGTGTCTAAAATGTGACGAATTTTTTGTGCCAAACGTGCGTAAAATTGTGAACACGACAACGGTTTTTCGCCATTGGTGCTGACGTTTCCATCAGCGCAATCGTAGACAAAAACCATATCCAAATCGGAACCGTAACCCAATTCAAAACCGCCTAATTTACCAAATCCGATAATGGCAAAATTGGTTTTTTCGTCGTCACATTCGGGCGGATAACCATGTTTTTCAACCAACATTTGCCACGAGTTTTTCACCACGCAATCCACAACACTTTCGGCTAAAAAGGTTAAATAATCGCTGACAATCATCAACGGTATTACGCCCATAATGTCCGCTGCCGCTATTCGCAACACGTTTACATGTTTAAATTGTCGCAACGCAATCATGAACGATTCTAAATCGTCGGCATCCATTCGCGCCACAAGCTGATTCAATTGCGCCGCTAAATCGGTTTTTTTGAGTGGTTCAAACAACGAGCGCGTGTCGAGCAATTCATCGAACAACACAGGATAACGCGCCAAATACTCGCCAATCCACGGACTCGCTGACGATAATTTTAACAATTGCGCCAAAGCATTTGGATTTTCAGCCAACAACGCTAAATACACATTTCGTCCCGCCACCGCTGTAAATAACGTCAACAAACGTTTGAAGGTTTCGTCTGGATTCGGCACAGTTTGCAGCGTCGAAATAACTTGCGGCATCAAACGATTGATTACGCCCAGCCCTTTATTACTCAAACGGCGAATCGCAGGCTCATTTTTAAAAGCACCAATCGCTGCCCAACTTTCCGCCACATTTTGAAAACCGTATTCGCTCAAATTTTCGAGTAATTCGCTTTCATCGTCCAAACCGTTCCAAATTTTTTGCGCTTTATGTTCGATTTCGTCTTGTTTTGAAACTGAAAAAACCGCATCGAAAACCGCGTGAACGTTGTCACGCACAGCATTTAATTCGATTAAAAACGTTTCCCAATTCGCAAAACCTAACACATACGCCATCGCCGATTTTGCATTTTCATTTGTCGGTAAATCGTGCGTTTGTTTGTCTTGATATTGTTGGATTCGATTTTCGACGCGGCGCAAAAAATGGTATGACTTTGTTAATTGCGTTGCGTCTTCGGGGTTCAATAATTCCAATTCTGAAAGCAGTTTTAACACATCCAAAATGCCGCGCGTTTGCAAACTTTTGTCGTTGCCGCCTCGAATCAATTGGAACGCTTGCCCGATAAATTCAATTTCTCGAATGCCGCCGCGTCCCAATTTGACGTTGTCGATTCTATCTTTGCGCCGCAATTCTTGGACAATTTGAGCTTTGAGCGAGCGCAATTCCTCGAACGCGCCGTAATCCAAATATCGCCGATAAACAAACGCCCGAAGCATCGACATCAACGGTTTGCCTTGTTCAAAATCGCCCGCGACTTGCCGCGCTTTAATCATGGCGTAACGTTCCCATTCTCGCGCTTGAGTTTGGTAATAATTTTCCATGCCGTCGAACGTCATAATCATCGCGCCACTGTCGCCAAACGGACGCAAGCGAATATCGGTGCGAAATACAAAACCATCAACGGTCGTTTCATCGAGAACACGCACTAAACTTTGGCAAACTTTGGTGAAAAATTCGCTGTAAGTCGTTTCCTTTCGGTCGGGCAACACGCCGTTTTCAGGATACGCAAAAATCAAATCAATGTCGGACGAATAATTTAATTCATACGCGCCTAATTTCCCCATTCCTAACACGACGATTTTCTGCGGCGTTCCGTCTGACAAAACAGGCGTGCCGCGTTTTTCACAGGCTTGAGAATAAAGAAAATCCAACGCCGTTTGAATACACGCCTCGGCAAGCCACGACAATTCGCGCAAAGTTTGGGTTAATTCTTCCCAATCTGAAATATCGCGCCACGCAATTCGTATCATTTCATTGCGGCGAAAATGGCGTAGCGTAATCATCAAATCCGCTTCCGTTTCGATAATTTTTTGCGCGAGTTTTTCACGGTAAGTCGCTTCGTGGTAGCTTTTGAACAAGTCGCCCGATTGGCACAATCCAATTAAGATTTCAGGACGACGGTTGCAATGTTGGGCGACGAATTCACTCATTGCCCAGACTTTCACCATGGAATTTGGAAAATCGGCGGGTAATTCGAGTGCAGTTAAACGCGCCGACCATTGTGTTAAATCAACGGTATTTTGCAGTGATTCGGGCAGTTTAGAAATATCAGAATCAAACATAGTCATTTATAAATCCAACGAATTCTGCATAAATGCCATAAAGGCATCGACGGTTTCTTGGTGCGTTTTGGTGCTTTTTTCAGAAGCATAGACATTCACTTTGAATTCAATATCTTTGGCATACGATTCACTTTTGCCCAAGATATTATTTTTAATTTTTGTCCAGCGCAATGTTTTCCAATTCGGTAGATATTGAGCGATGATGGCGGGCGGCATTTCCTTTTTATGAAGTGCCGAAAATGGCACATGAAGTTCACCGTCCAAACGCCGAATAAAAAAATGCCAATCTTCGCCCACAACGCTATTTAACAAGCTCCGTCCTACTATTGTTGCCATACTTTTCCCTGTCATCATTTCACCGCACATTTTTTGTTATTCATCACAATCCCAACGGGTTTTGAGGGTCAACACCATCCATAAACGGCAAACGTCTATCTTGATGCGTGATTTTATAAATAAGACCCAACCAATTATTGAAAACCGCTTTTGCTGTATCGCGCCAAGTGTTGTCCATGAATAAACTTACCGCCGATTCTGGAAATATCGGTAACGGCAATTGTTGATTTTTCGCAGCAGTCACGTTTTGTTCATATTCCGCAAAAATCGCTTTCACCTTCACATTAAAATAATGCTCCGGATGCGGCGGATAATGGGCGATTTCACCGTGATAAAAGCGCAGCACTTCGCGTTTATATTCTTTGAGCAAACTAATATCGTCGTATTCCGGATGCCCTTGAAAAAATACAATCCGAAAACCGTCCGGACTGGTCGCTAAATGCACGCCTGCTTCGGCACTCGTTGCTAGAACGCGCAAACCATTTTGTTCCATATCGCGTTGAAAAATTTCGTTAAAACGTGAATGCGGCACATCGAAGCGCGTGTTAATTTCCACGACTAACGGATGCGTTCTATCCACCAACGTGTGCGAAAAAACTCCCCAGCGTTTTTCGGGCAAACGAGTTCGCGCCACGCCGTAACAATAATGAATAATTGCGTGCGTCGCCAAACACGAACACAAAATCGACGTAACATTTTCCTTCGCCCACGAAAAAACTTCGGTCAACGGTTGCCAAAAATCTTCGTCCGGCAAAAACTCGCCCGTCACATTCGCGCCACTGATTATTAGCGCGTCCAAGCCGTCAATTTTAATTTGCGAAAACGGTTCGTAGTATTTATCAATATGCGCTTGCGCTTCGGGACTGCGTTTCAAGCCGTCAATCGTGAACGGATGCACATGAAATTGCGCGATTTGATTACACGCGCCAACGAGGCGAAAAAATTGCCGTTCGGTCGCTTCCAACGCCGCATCAGGCATCATGTTCAGCAAACCAATATGAATTTCGCGGATTTCTTGCAGGCTAGCGCGTTGCGGATCAATAATTTCTTCGCCTTCTTCACGCAAGCGTTGAAACGTCGGTAAATTGGTGTGAGCAATTAAAGGCATCGTAGCACCTCCATCTCAGTCCGTTTTCTTAGCTAATGCAGCGGCGATTAACGCAATAAAATCATCTTCCGTTTCCACTTTTGCCACGTCATTTCCGTCAATGATATAGCCGTATTTTTCGGCAATCGCGTCATAACGTGGCAAACGTGCTTTAAATAATTCGGGAAAAACCCACGACACAAACTCATCTGGCGGCATTAAATCCGCAGACACATAATTTTTTAACCGCAAAAATTCGGTTAATTTTTCATCTAAAAAGGCTTCACGGTAATACAACGGTTTCGGCTCATTTTTGGCGCGGTCAATAATCGTTTGTTCGAGTTCAGGCGGAATTTTAATGTAAATAATTAACGTGTTTTCGGCGAGCGATTCTAAAACCTCTGGCGAATCCAATTCACACACGCTGCCGCCTGCGTCGTTAATAAAATGACGATAACCATAAATATCTTCGGCGTTATGAATGAACGTTGGCACGTCTTTCATGGCATCAATTTCTGCCTGACGGTGCAAATTTTGCCGACGTTTAAATTCTTGTAGTGACAAACCGCCTTGATTAACATGCCCCAACTTTCCTAAAAAACTCGACACCGCCGTCAAATTATCAAATGAAATTTTGCTTTTGATGTACAACGAATCGGCGCGTAATAATTCCCGCAAAAACGGCACGCTCATCGCGTGGCGTTTGATATTATCTAAAATCGGCTCTTTCAGATATTTCGTGCCGATTCGATAATCGCCCGAATAGTGATACCACTTGGTTTTCGGTAATTTGTCGGCGAGCGTAGTTTTCCCCGCGCCCGACATTGCCAGTAACGTAATGCGTTTTGATTTCCAATCGATAAATTCTTGAGCGGTCATTTTCATAAAGTAAGCCTTTTGTAACGTGAAAGAAGTTCGCGAATTATACGACAATTGACCCAAGTCACCTGCCTTAAAAGACTAATTCGCTGCCATCAATAAAACAATCGCTTGAACGGCAATGCCTTCTTTGCGCCCTTCAAAACCTAATTGTTCCGTCGTGGTCGCTTTGACATTCACTTTATTGACGGCAACGTTTAAATCGGCGGCGATATTCGCGCACATTTCGGCGGTGTACGGCGACATTTTGGGTGCTTGAGCAATAATCGTTATATCGGTATTGCCCAAACGATAGCCTTTTTCTGTTACTAAATCATAAACATAACGCAACAAAACGCGACTATCCGCGCCTTTGAAATTCGGATCGGTATCGGGAAAATGTTTGCCAATATCGCCCATCGCCACCGCGCCTAAAAGTGCGTCACACAAAGCGTGTAACACCACATCGCCATCCGAATGCGCTTCTAAACCGCGTTCGTAGGGAATTTTTACACCACCCAAAATAACATCGCCATCGTCTTTAAAACGATGCACATCATAACCTTGCCCAATTCTTAGCATTTTAAATTCCTGTTTTTGCTCAATACGAAAATGAACATTGTAAAGGCGTGCTATGAATAAAAATACACCGACTTTTACCTATTGCCAACGCAGTTGAAAAGAGTAAAGTGTAAATTGTGTTAGTTACTGTTGTTTATTTTATTTGAGAGGATTCATTATGCTAAATCATCGACACAAAGGCTTATTGCTTTTAGCGAGTAGCTTATTATTCACAGGATTGGCTCAACCGGTATTTGCCGCAACTGTCACAAAACCGGTGGTGAAACCGGTTGTGAAACTTCAACCACAAAAAATTACGTCGCGATTAGCTTTAGCAAATTTACTACTGAAACATCACACCAATCGTTATAACTATTATTTAATGAAAGGGTTTGGCATGGTGGATGATGTGATGACAATAGCTCCCGTTGCTGTCGCATCGCCCGTCGCGGGTGAAACTGCCACGACAACGCCTGTCAGTCATTCCGATACCAACATTCAAGTCAGCGGCGTGGATGAGAGTGACATTGTGAAAGTCGGCGACGACGGTTACATTTACCAAATTCACAACAATCAAATCCGCGTCATTAAAGGTTTTCCGGTTAAAGAACTGAATCAAACTGCGACCATTGAAATTACCGACAGCAATTTTTCACCGACGGGTATTTATATTCAAAATGGCAAATTGGTTGTGTTAGGTACGTCGTGGCAAAATTTAGTGCAACCTGAAACACCGGTCGCACCCGTCGCGCAGGTCGGAATCGCTAAAATGGCTTATTCTTATTGGTGGGGCGGTTATTCACAAACTCGCGCCTTCGTTTATGACATGAGCGATCACGCTAATCCCAAGCAAATTCGCGATGTGGCGATTGATGGCGATTATTTAGATTCACGGCGAATTGGCGATAATTTGTATTTTGTGACGCGCACTTATCCGCGTTATTACATGTATGGCGCGTTGGGCAGTTCGTCCGTAATGAAAGCCGCCGATATGTTGCCGAGCATTAACGACACGAAAGCCGGTAAAACGACGACAAAATTGCTGGCACTTAGCGATATTTCTTATTTTCCTGAATTCGTCGAACCCGATTATGTGGTGGTGGCGAGTTTGGATTTGGCGCAACCTGACAAAAGTGTGACGACAAAAGCGTATTTGGGTTCGGGCGAAATGGTTTATGCGTCGATGCAAAGTTTATATTTGTCTGCGTCGAAATATAATTTCAATAGCGTTAACGTAGTTGATTCTAACGGGGAAGTTATTCAACCTGAACCAGTCACGGATACAGTCACAACGCAAATTTTCAAATTTGGAATTGATAAAGGTACGGTGACTTTTACCGCTGCCGGCGAAGTGCCTGGAACGGTCTTAAATCAATTTTCGATGGATGAAAATGGCGATTATTTCCGTATCGCGACGACGACACAAAATTGGTACAGTGGCACAAATCAATCGCATAACTCCCTTTTCGTGTTAGATAAAACCATGAAAACGGTGGGTAAACTGGAAAATCTGGCGAAAGGCGAGCAGATTTATTCGACGCGCTTTATGGGCAATCGCTGTTATGTGGTGACGTTTCGTTTAACGGATCCGTTATTTGCGATTGATTTATCGAATCCTGAAAATCCATTTGTTGCCGGTGAATTAAAAATCCCTGGTTACAGCAATTATTTACATCCGTATGATGAAACGCATTTGATTGGTTTTGGTAAAGATGCTGCGATTTATAACTCGGAACAACCTAATCCCGATGAATTTTGGGCAGGCGGTTCGGCGTTTTATCAAGGTTTGAAAGTGGCATTATTCGATGTCGCCGACATGAAAAATCCAAAAGAATTGTACAGCGTCACGATTGGTGATCGCGGGACGGATTCGCCGTTGCTTTGGAATCATAAAGCGTTGTATTGGGATGCTGAAAAGCATTTATTCGGATTTCCTGTGCAGCTTTATCAGCATGCAAAAGGGTTTGATAAAACGCAACCTTGGCAATATGGTCAACCGACTTATCAAGGCGCGTACATTTACGAAGTCACGCCTGAAACAGGTTTTACGTTGAAAGCGAAATTATCGCAAATTCCAGAGGGCGTTTCGCCAGTCAAATCTGATTATGGTTATGGCTATAGTTACAGCTATTGGGATTGGGAAACATCCAACTTATTTGTTGATCGATTGCTGCGTATTGAGTCGAATTTGTACACGCTGTCGAATAATCAAATTAGTGTTTACGACTTGCAAGAATTCAATTTACAAGAAAAATTAACGTTAAAACCTTGAGTTGATTTTAGCGATTATGAGCTATTTCTCGTGGCTTGTAATCGCTTTTTTGTACCTGTAGTTTAAGTTTAATTTAAGATTTTATCCTGACAATGGGTATAATTAGGTATCACTTTTTAAAGATAAATTATGCAAAGTCCAACATTAGAAAACCTAGCAACTGAAAACGAAATGATACTATCGTCACGACGTAAATTCTTAACCAATATCGCCTGTGGTTCGCTGTTATTTTTAGCAGGGACAAGCGTGGCAAGTGCGCGAGCGAAACATTTAGTGGCGCGTGTCGCTGTTAGCCATAAAGGCAAAATTGCACCCGTTGCCACAAAATCGCACGAAAAATTAAAGAACATTATTTCAAATCGTTTAGCAAAAAAAAGCGAACATCCTGTTCACGAACGACTTGTCACCCATCATTCGCATGTTCACGAACAACTTGTCGCCCATCATTCGCGTGGTCATAAACATAATCATTCCCCCGAACACAACATCGAGCTTGTAGAGCATAAACCACAGCGCAGTCGCATTTATCATGACGAATCGTTGGTTTTAGATACCAGCGAAGAACGCCAGTATTTTGCGCGAAAAATTCCGTCAAAAATGATTTCACTGCAAAATCCACACACCGGCGACCGCTTACGCCTAACCTATTTTGAACGTGGCTTGTATATTGAAGACGCACTCCAAGAAATCGATTATGTTTTGCGCGATTATCACACCGGTGATATTCATCCGATTGATCCTGCATTACTGGATCAGCTTTATGATTTGAAATTATCGTTGGGAGTGAGTCGCCCATTTAACGTTATTTCAGGCTATCGTTCACCAGAAACGAATGCAAATTTACGTCGTCACAGTGATGGTGTGGCGAAACATAGTTTACACATGCAAGGACGCGCTGTTGATATTCGACTGGATGGTTACGATGTGCGAACGATTCGGGACGCGGCATTATCAATGCAGCGTGGTGGCGTAGGTTATTATTCAGAATCCAATTTTGTTCATCTGGATACAGGTGATTTCAGAACGTGGGGTGCCTAATTTTCATAGGCAGCGTAAAATGTGAGTGCCTCCGCTCTAACTAGAAATTTATCTGGCTGCTATTCAACCGAAAAATTACCTTTTTACAATTCGTTGTTATTTTTTATTAGGTGATACCGTGAAAGAAAAATCTTACCGCAATTATTATCGCCAACGTGTGGCGAATCAATGGCGAAAAATTCCTGCTGAACACGGTGATCCCAGCGCGATTCGCCCATTTTTGGCGGGTAATTGGAAAATGAATTTAATTCCGCGTGCGGGTGTTGCCTTAGCGGCGCGGATTTTTGATTTATGCCACGACATTAAAGATGTCGATATGGGATTTGCGCCCCCATTTACCGGTTTATCTACGCTGGCAGATTACATTGAACCGGATTTTTTACAGCGTGAATACGGTATTGGTCGCAATGTTTTTTTACTCGCGCAGGATACTTTTTTTGAATCTAAAGGCGCGTTTACCGGTGAAATTTCTGCTGATATGTTGGCGGCGATTGGCGTAGATCGTGTGATTGTCGGGCATTCTGATCGTCGGGCGAATTTGGGCAAGTATTTTGGTTTTAGTTCTAGCGTGGCGCGTCGGTTGTCGAAAGATTTTTTAACGCACACGTTACAACGTTTAAAACAACGTGAAAATGCCAATCCGCAAGTTTTAGCGACCATCGAACACTTAATTGAAGAAAAAAATAGCGACATTTTGGCAGGTTTAGCAACGTTTTTAGAATCGGAATTAAATGAACGAGCAGGTGAAAGTGACGACGCAATTCAACGTAAAGTTCAAGCTGCGTTGGCAAACGGTGTCCAAGTTATTTTATGTTGCGGTGAAAATCGAGAAGCCCATCTTGCCCGCGAAACGTTTGATTTATTAGAACGACAATTACGCATTGGTTTGCAAGGCGTAGCGCGTCACACGATGTCTGAGGTAATCATTGCTTATGAACCGATTTGGGCGATTGGTGAAGGCGCACAACCTGCACCATTAGAAAAAATTGCCGAAGTTCACGATTTTATTCGTAATTTACTGATGGATTTATACGGTGAACAAGTTGCTGCTCGTGTTCGAATTTTGTACGGTGGTAACGTTAAGCCTGACAATATCGTAGCAATGATGCAGTTGGCAGGCGTTGACGGTGCATTAGTCGGCGGCGCAAGTTTGAACGCGGTGGACTTTGCGAAAATAATTCGCTTTGGCTTACCCAATGCAGTTTGAAATAATATTTTTTAAATTTGGGAAAATATACTATGTCTAAGGAAAACCGGCGATTTTTTCGGATTGACGATTCGGTTAATTTATCATGTCGCGTCGTCAGCGAACAACAAACAAAACTTCCGATTCAAACATCATCGAGTTTGCTCGATAATTGTTCACTAACCTCGGCGTTAGAACGGATTAGCGAAGAAACAACGACGATTTACCATAGACTAGCAACCATTCATGCTGATTTTGCTGAGTATTTGGAACTACTTGAACTTAAAATAGATTTAATCGCGCAAGCGGTTGTCGTGTTGCTAAACACAGAGGAAGTGACAGAGCATCCAACACACAATGTCAATATTAGTGTGTCGGGCATGGGTTTTGATTCTGTAGAAAAATTTGAAGTCGGGCAGTATTTAGAAATAAAAATGCTCTTAGCGCATAGCACGTTGGTGATTGTCACCTATGCGAAAGTGATTCATTGTGTACAATTTTTGGATAATCCCCATTACGATGATTATTTTGTCGGTGTGGAGTATGTGAATATGACAGAATCAAACAGTGATTTGTTGAGTAAACATATTACAAAAAAACAATTGCAGCAAATTCGTGAACAAAAAGAACAGGAACAGAATGTCTAATGATTTCCGACTGAACATTAGCGATATTATCCCGCATTTAAACGAGCAAACTCACGCATTGATCGCCGAATTAGAAATTTTTCCGTGCATCGATTCAACTAATAATTATTTAATGACTCGCGCTCAAACCGATGCGCCATCAGGGTGCGTATGTTTTGCCGAAGAACAAACCGCAGGAAAAGGACGACTTGGACGGCAATGGATTTCACCATGGGGACACAATGTTTATGGATCATTTTTGTGGCGTTTTGATAGCGTAGCGCAATTGAGCGGGTTAAGTTTAGCGATTGGTGTGGGTGTGATTCGTGTGTTGAATCAACACGGAATTTCTAATGTAGGTTTGAAATGGCCCAACGATATTTACAGCGATGGCAAAAAGTTGGGCGGTATTCTCATCGAAGCGATGACACATTCAAACGGCAGCGCGAGCGCGGTAATTGGTCTAGGGTTAAATCTGAATTTACCGGTTGAAGTCGAAGGCATCACGCAAGCCTTCACCGATTTGCAAAAAGTCGCGCCAGACGTAACCTTGGAACACAATCATTTTATTGCCCAATTACTGAATGAATTAGTGCCGATTGCCGCCACGTTTGCGCGACAAGGTTTAGCCGCATACTTGGACGAATGGCGGAATTACGATTGTTTATTGGGTAAGCCAGCGACGTTATTTTTCGGTTCGCAACCCATAAAAGGCATCGTGCAAGGCATCGACGAAAACGGCTTATTAAAACTACAGTGCAGCGATGGCACGATTCAAGCGTTTGCGTCGGGTGAAGTGAGCTTCAGCGCGTGAATTTGTTGCTGGATTTAGGGAATAGTCGTTTGAAATGGGCGACGGCAGAAGGTCAGTCATTACAATTTGAAAAATCGTTGCCGAATGTTGAAATTACGCCGCAAGCGTTGCGTGACGTGTGGCAAGATTTACAACCTGAAAAAATTGGCATTTCGTGTGTCGGAAAAGCGGAATTGTTGAACATTATTCTTGTTGTCGTGCGTGAATTGTGGCGCGAGATTCCAATTCATTTTGCCACGACAGCATCGCAGGCGTTCGGCGTGAAAAATGGTTATTTGCAACCCGAAAAATTAGGCGTGGATCGTTGGCTGGCATTGATTGCAGTGCGGCAAAAAACGAATGCGCCGGTTTGTGTGGTGGATTGTGGCACGGCGTTAACGGTGGATGTTTTGAATGCTGCTGGCGAACATCAAGGCGGGTTAATTTGTGCAGGATTAACGCTAATGAAAACCACCCTCGCCTTCAATACCGCTGATTTGCCTTTGGCGACTTCGCTGTACAACGGGAAGTTAGCCATTGAAACCGAAGCGGCAATTTATAATGGAACCTTGTTTGCCGCTTGCGGATTGATTGAACGAGTAATTCAAAAATTGCCTGCCAATACGGTGTTATTTTTAACGGGTGGCGATGCCCCGATTATTGCCGCTCAATTAGCGCAACCGCTAACCCTTGAAACAAATTTAGTGTTACAAGGATTAGCAATTACCTTGAAATAATTATTGTGCTACAGGTTGCGGTGGTTTGATTTCAATGTCCGCCTCATCTTCTAGCGTGTTAATCAGCGCGCTAAATTCACTATCTCCCATCGCTTTAGCAATGTTTTTTGTAGCTAACGCCGCCCGTTTTTTGTCGTCATCACTCATTACGCCATCTTGAACTTTAGTCAAGCTCACGATAATTTGCTCATGCGAGGGTAACGCCACTGTGAAAATGCTCGGTTTATCAGCAATCGGTTTCGCTCCTTTGAAAATCGCTTCATTTAACACAACGTTAAAATCTTTTTTCATGCGTGTTAAACCCGCTGCTTTCTGCACGGTTAATTTATAATCCGCCGCCACTTTTGCCACACTTTCACCCGCCAACAATTTCGCTTTAATCGCTTTCGCCATATCGATAACCTGTTGCTGTGCCTGTTCTGCTTGCACCGCTTTAATCACATCGGCTTTCACGTCCGCTAACGGTTTATTCGTCGCCGCTTGGTGTTCAGACAATCGCAACACGACTAAATGATCACTGTCCACTTCAATCGGCGTGCTATTCGTGCCATTTAACACGTCATCACTGAATGCTATGCCGCGAATTTTTTCATTAGACGCAATGCCTTCGCCTGCTGTCTTTGTGAACAAGCCTGTTTTGTGAATTGTTAAATTAAGCTGTGACGCGGCGGCTTGCAGATTATCAGCATTTTGATAACTAATTTCGGTCAACGATTCACCTTGTTGATAAAACAAGTTTTCAGCTTGAGATTTTTGGTAGGCTTTACTGACTTCCGCTTTTACGCTGTCGAAAGGCTTAATTTCGGCAGTCGTTAATTCAGTCACTTTAATCAAGTGATAACCAAACGCGGATTTGACTGGTTCAGAAACATCGCCTTTTTTTAAAGCTAATGTCGCTGTATCAAAATCTTTATCCATCACGCCTGCATTGAATAATCCTAAATCGCCACCGTCTTTGCCGGTAATTTTATCATCAGATAATTCGGCAGCAACCATAGCAAAATCTTTGCTTTTTAATGCGACTTTAGCTTGATGTGCTTTTTCTAAAGCTGTTTTTTGGTCTTGTTTATCATTTATTTCAAACAAAATATGACTGATTTTTCGGCGTTCTGGTGTGCTGTATTGCGCGGATTGTTCGTCGTAAAACGCTTTTAATTTTTCGTCTGTCACTTCCACTTTTTTTGCCAAATCGTCTAACGTTAATTCAACGTATTCGACAGCCATTTTTTCAGGAATTTGATATTGCGTTTGATGCGTTTGGTAATAAGCGTTAATCGCCTCTTCAGATGGCATTTCAGCGGTTGCAGCGACTGGCACAGTAATATATTCAACATCGCGTTGTTGATTTTGGATTTTAAAAAAATGCTCTAAATCGTAAGGCGTAGCGAAACTGCTGTTTAAAATACTTTGCTGAAATTGTTCCATCAGCAATGCGTTTTTAATTTGTCCGACAAACTCATTCGACGACATTCTTTGCGATGTGAGCAATTGTTTATATTTCGCTTCGTTAAACTTACCGTCAGTTTGGAAATACGGCAAGGATTGCACAAAATCACGAATTGCGTCGTCGGTAATGGTTAAGCCTTTTCGATAAACGTATTGTAAAAGCACTTCATCTTTAATGAGTTTACGAAGAGCTTGAGCTTTGATATTTTGTTCGTCAGCAGCAAGCCCCCCTAAATTTTGTTGGTATTTTTCGTAGGCTTTTGCAACATCACGTTGATAAAAATCTTTTTTACCGACCGAAGCAACAGGGGATTCTTGACCATCGTTGATATAATTGTTAATTCCCCATAAAACAAATGGCACGCAAATGACGGTAAGAATAACGCCTGCAAACGCGCCTTGGGATTTTTCTCTAATTTTTGTCAGCATAAAATAGTCACCTCAAGAAATCATTATAAATTAAGCAAAAAA
>SESB01000032.1_pt1 | contig 89314 bp, 65 predicted proteins | sample 3171441 | NCBI WGS metagenome assembly SESB01 (sample SAMN06051867, study PRJNA518727) | freshwater metagenome | biome: subpolar coniferous forest; feature: holomictic lake; material: water; isolation source: holomictic Lake 227, 6 m depth | place: Canada: near Kenora, Ontario | collected...
AGCATCCAGGTCAGCATTGTGCCTATGCCCGACGCACGGTTTGTTTATTCGCACAACCAGGTTTTTACCGATTCTACCGCCTGCGCAAACCAGCCGGTATATTTTACCGATCAATCTGCTTCCTCCTCAGGAAACATCATACAATGGAACTGGAATTTCGATGATCCTCTCTCTGGCAGTGACAACACGTCGATTTTACAGAATCCCGTACACCTGTTTTCAGGAAGTGGACATGTTTACCATGTTTTGCTCCAGGTTACCGATAATGTCGACAACTGCCGGGATACGCTGCGAAAGGACGTCCCCGTCCAGGCGCCTGTCCCCGTTGCGTTTATCGTACCCGACAATGTTTGCAAGGACCAGGAAACCACCTTTCTGGCCGACCTGACCCTTATGACTCCGGCGAATATCGCCACGTGGGACTGGGATTTTGGTGATGCAACGGCCCACTCGGCCAATCCTTCAAGCGCATCACATCAATACGTTACGGCGGGAACCTATACAGCCGTTCTTACCGTCACAAACCTCCTTGGGTGTACCAATTCCTTTTCTAAAACGGTGAATGTGATCCTACCGCCTGTCCCTTCTTTCAGTTTTAATGCCGCAGCCTGTGATGGATTACCTGTCCAGTTTATTGATCAGTCATTCATCCCAACCGGCATCCCGGGCTATATCAATAGGTGGATATGGAGTTGGGGCGACGGGACCACTACCACGGTAAACCTCCCTGCCTCACCTGATGTCACTCATGTCTTTCCCGCAGGTGTATTTATTTTCAACGTAAGGCTCACGGTTATTTCTGTATTTGGATGCAGGGATTCTGTTGCCCACCAGGTCAACCTTATTCCTTCCCCGACAGCCGATTTTGAGATCCTGCCGGCCACTCCCTCCTGTGAAAACCAGGTGGTTCAGTTCGCCGATCTTTCACACGCAAACGGAGGCGCCGCTATCGTCAACTGGCTGTGGAATTTTGACGATCCTGCCTCCGGTCAGAACAACACCTCGGCAACACCATCTCCAACCCATATTTTTGTCAGCCCTGGTCCATACCAGGTAATGCTGACGGTTACCAATGCCAGTGGATGTATGCAATCTGTCACAAAACCGGTAACGATTAATTTATCACCTGTCGCCGATTTTACGGCGCCTCCGGCATGTATGGGATCAACAACCACGTTTACCGACAATTCACTTGCGAATGCCGCGGCAATCACATCCTATCACTGGATTTTCGGTGACGGAGGGACCTCCGCACTGCCATCTCCCCAGCATACCTATTCGACCTACGGGAATTACAATGCGACGCTCATAATTGTCAATTCGAACGGTTGCAGTCAAACCGTCACCAAACAGGTTACAGTTTATCCAACGCCGCAGGTTAACTATACCTATTCGGCTGCGGGATGTGTAGGAGGACCCGTAACATTCAATGATTTGTCGAGTATTCCTTCCGGTTTTACGGGATACATTAATCAATGGGTTTGGGACTTTGGCGATGGATCGCCACGGGTTACCATAAATTTCCCCAATTCCCCGACCATAACCTATACCTTTAACGGTACGGCAACATCCCATGTGGTTAAGCTTATCGTTACAACAACCGATAACTGTACAGATTCAATTTCAAAAACAGTCAACAGCCTGCCCGCACCTACAGCCAATTTCAGCTATTCGGCCACAACCTGCGCCGGGCAGGTTGTCAGCTTCACCGATTTATCCCTGGCCAACGGAGGAGGCAATATTCAAACCTGGAGCTGGAATTTCGGTGACCCGTTATCAGGGACAGCCAATTATTCCAGCCTCCAAAATCCGGGCCATACCTTCACCGGCCCTGGCCCATTCTCTGTCACGCTGACCGTAGGATTGACGAATGGATGCAATGACATCAAAACCATTCCGCTCACGATCAATCCTCCCCCAATTGACGATTTCACGGTTTCTGTACCTTGCCAGGGAATGCCGGTTAACTTTACTGACCAGTCCGTTCCCAATTCGGCTTCAATGGTCTCTTACAATTGGAATTTTGGTGACGGCGGGAGCTCGGCGCTGCAAAACCCGCAGCACCTATATAATTCCTACGGCACCTTCAGCGTGACCCATACTGTTATTAATTCCCTTGGCTGTATCCAATCTGTAACAAAAGTCATCACGGTATTCCCAAAACCACTGGCCAATTTTTCATTCTCTCCGCTGACCTGTTCGAACGCCCCAGTTACATTTACCGATCTCTCCTCCCTTCCTCCCGGGGTTTCTTCCACAATCAGCGGATGGATCTGGGATTTCGGCGATGGTTCCGGCCCCGTGACCATCGCCTTTCCTGCAAACCCCGGTATCACGCATGCTTTTGCAGGGAATGCCCCTTCACACCTGGTCACCTTAAAGGCCATCACCACGAATGGTTGCATGGATTCCATCCAAAAAATTGTGATCAGTGAAATATCACCGACTGCCGGATTCAACTATGGGATAATTACCTGTGAATCACAGCCCGTGCCGTTCAGCGACCTCTCCCTGACAAACGGCGGGTCAGCCATCAGTGCATGGAACTGGGATTTTGATGATCCCTTAAGCGGATCCAACAACAACAGCGCTATTCCAAATCCTATCCACCAGTTTTCAACTTTTAGCGACTATCACGTCCGGCTGATCGTTATAAATATAAACGGCTGCCGTGACACACTGGTCAGGACAATCCATGTAAACCAGGATCCTGTTGCTGATTTCACAGTTACCGGAGGATGTGAAGGGAGCCCGACCCTCTTCACGGATGCCTCCACCCCCAATGCCATTTCGGTTATCTCGTTCTCATGGGATTTCGGTGACGGAGGAACATCAACGTCCCAGTCACCCCAGCATACTTATCAGTCTTACGGAAGTTATGGGGTTACGCTGACCATTACCAATTCCAACGGTTGTTTCCGTTCCGTCACCAAACTGATACAGGTTAATCCTAAACCGGTCGCTGATTTCCATTATTCATCCCCGAGTTGTGTAGGAAATCCTGTTCATTACTACAACGCATCTACGGTACCATCCGGTTACTCCTCCGGAATTCAAACCTGGCAATGGGATTTTGGCGACGGCTCAATCATACCTTTAATTACATGGCCCGCAAACGCCGACATCACACACACATTTGTCGGGAATGCCACTTCCCACATGGTGTCGCTTACCGTAACCACGTTCGACAGCTGCATTGGCGTAATCACAAAAGCGGTATCGAGTGTCCCAACCCCCATCGTTGACTTCACCTATTCAAGTATTATGTGTGATAACCAACCCGTTCAGTTTACCGATCTTTCTGTAACAAACGGGGGTGGTAACATTCTGAACTGGACCTGGACCTTTGGCGATCCGACCTCCGGAACGAACCTGTCGCACCTCCAGAATCCAACCCACCAGTTCTCGCAGGCAAGCCCACCGCATCCCGCTTATGATGTTAAACTGATTATCGAAAACTCCAATCAATGTAAAGATACGGTTGACAAGTTCCTTGCCGTCAACGAACGGCCGGTTGCCGACTTCACTGCTGACACTGTCTGTGCCGGCAGCCTAACAACCTTTACTGACAAGTCAATTTCATCCACCGGAACGACCGTAGTCAGTTACCTTTGGGATTTCGGCGACGGGCACACCTCCACCGCCGTCAATCCAACCCATCAGTATGCATTGGCCAATACCTATACCGTAACACTGACCATTGCCAATTCCCTGGGTTGTATCAAGGATACCGTACATCAGGTGATGACGCTGGAAAAACCTGTCTCAGCATTCAGTTTTGTTGCTGGCAATTGTTCGTCCGACTCGGTACAATTCCATGATCTTTCAGTTCCCGGCAACGGCAATATATCCTCCTGGGTATGGGATTTTGACGATGGAACTGTTGTGCCCCCCATTATTTTTCCTGCGAATCCTGATATCAGGCATAAATTCCCGGGGGGAGGCACCTACAATGTCAGCCTAACCATTAATACCTCAGCCAATTGCACTGACCAAAGGACCAACCCTGTCCAAATCGGTTTCAACCCGATTGCTAATTTCACCACCGGGCCCACGCCGTGTGCCCTGGCACTGCTTCAGTTCACCGACCAGTCACAACCGAACGGTGGCGCCGCACTTACAAACTGGAACTGGGATTTCGGAGATCCTGCCTCGGGTGCCAACAACACCTCAAGCGTCCAGAATCCAACGCATGCTTTCACGGCAGGCGGCCCATTTACCGTAAAATTCAGGGTAACCAACGCCGACGGGTGCTTCGACAGCCTTGTTCCTCCCAGGGTAGTCACGGTAAAACCGGCACCTGTGGCCATGTTCTCGGCTGATACGACCTGTACGAATGTCCCGGCCCAGTTTACCGATCTTTCAACAACCCCGGCAGGGACGATTATTGCTTGGGACTGGCATTTCGGCGATCCCGCCAGTGGCTCCAATAATCATTCGACGATTCAGAATCCCACCCATACGTACAATTTGCCCGGTATCTATTCCGTCACGCTCCAGGTAACCAACTCTGATCAATGCGTAAGGGATACTTCCCTGTATGCGATGGTGAATCCCAGCCCGCAGGCCATGTTCCAGTACGGAGCCGCCTGCGTCAACGCCGGAACACAATTTACCGATCTGTCCACTGTAAACAACAGCACCATTCAGGGCTGGAGGTGGGATTTCGGAGATGGAACGCCTGCCGTTAACATTCAGAACCCGGTCCATGTCTACACCAGCGCAGGCACCTTCCAGGTTTCATTACGGGTAACAACCTCCTCGAACTGTACTGATTCGCTGACAATCCCGGTAATTTCCCACCCCGCGCCAGCAGCCGCCTATACCTATATTCCGTTCTTTTGTCCAAAGGGGAAAGTTGATTTCCAGGATCAGTCAACCTCCAATGGTTCCGGAATCATTCAACGTGAGTGGACTTTCATTCCCGGGTATACTTCGAATATCCCGGCTCCCTCCTTCACCTTTCCCGTTGCGGATACCACCTACCTTGTTTCACTGGTTGTTACCGATACATACGGCTGCAAGGATACCGTGGCCGACAGTGTCCATATCAAACCCGGGTTCCGGTTCAACTTTGCCTTTGATACGGTCTGCCTGGGTTATAAAACCCATTTCCATCCCGAAAACCAGGCAGCTGGAGATTCTCTGTATTACGTATCATGGAACTTCGGGGATCCTGCATCAGGCATAAACAACACCTCGTCGCAATACCACCCGGAGCACATTTTCTCGGGAGCAGGAACCTATCCTGTGAAAATGCTCTCATACAATTCAGACAATTGCCTGGACAGTGTTTACCGGTCTGTCCTGGTTTATGCCCCGCCCAGGCCGTTATTCAGCTATACGTCGGTTCACTGCGACAGTACGGTTCAATTCAGGGATTCAACGCAGAATTACGGTTCCGGCAGCGTTGTAAACTGGACATGGAAATGGGGGGACGGGAAACCGCCCCAGACGATTCCCGCACCGGGACCCGGCAACACGATACACCGGTTCGACACGGCAGGAATCTACCCGGTAACCCTGGTAATTTCCAACCAGAAAGGTTGTACCGACAGCATTATGCGCAACGTCAGCCATCCAGGGTGTATCAAGGCAGTTTATATCGTTAAGGATACTCTGTGTGCACGTTACAGAATTGCATTTTACGACAATTCATGGCCCGATACGCTTATCAAAAAATGGCGCTGGATGTGGGGGGATGGAACACCGGATACAACTTACTTCACTCATGGCTCGCCGATTTACCATACTTTTGCCGACAGCGGTCACTTTCAGGTGAAACTCGAAGTGCAGACCCAGGCAGGCGTAAAAACAATTACCGATCAAAGTTCAGCAACCGTAACGATTCACCCGACACCGCTGCCTCTCTTTTCAAATGTCCCGTCCTGTTTGCATGAAAATGCCGTTTTCAGGGATACCTCAAAAACATGGGGAGAAAAGAATATCAGGTGGGACTGGACTTTTAGCCCGAAACCCGGTGATACCTCACACCTGCAAAACCCCGGTCACATGTTCGATACTGCCGGCATATACCCGGTGACCCTTGTCGTAATGAATAAATATGGCTGTAAAGATTCACTTGAAAAGCCTACCCGCGTTTATGGGCTGCCTGCGGCAAGGTATTCGAACTCGGCTGCATGCCAGGGAACACCTACTTTTTTCTTTGATCAGTCCATCCAGGCCGACACGACCCTTTCGGCATGGCGTTGGTTTTTCGGCGACCCGAAGTCTGTCGCGGATTCCTCCCATGAACAGAATCCTCAACACAAGTATGACCTGGCCGGACAATTCTCCATCAGGATGATCATCAAAGACCGTTTCGGCTGCATGGATACGGTTGATTCGGTAGTAAGGACAAATGCCAGGCCTGTAAGTTCATTCAGAATTCTTGACAATTTCAGCAGCCGACAGGGAACCATCAAGATTGAAAACCTCTCTTCCGGTGCCGACAGCAGTATGTGGGATTTCGGAAACGGCACCTTTTCAACCGACAAAAACCCGGTGGCGGTTTTTACCGATGACGGAACCTATATCATCAGGCTGATCTCCCTGAACCAGTTCGACTGTGCCGACACCAATTATTACGAGTACAGGTTGTTTTTCAAGGGACTCTATGTGCCGAATGCATTTTCGCCTTCAAATGAAAAACTGACTGTCAGATTGTTTCAGCCTGTGGGTGTCAACCTGAAGGAATATCATGTTATGGTATTCGATATGGGCGGCCACCTGATGTGGGAATCGTCGCGGATTGACGACAAGGGAGCGCCGGTTGAAGGTTGGGACGGGACCTTTAACGGCCAGCCGATGCCACAGGGAAATTATATGTGGAAAATTGAAGCACGGTTCATTGACGAATCACCCTGGACAGGATCGGAAACCGGAACCGGGAACAACAAGACAATCGGGTCGGTTATCCTGTTACGATAGGAGCAGGTCGTCAAGCCGGTCACGACTCCCAGCTCCCCTTCACCACGCTGCCATGGTTCTCATCATTGGTAACCTTCAGGTAGGTCTCGATTTCGGTCTGCATCTCCTCCACATGAGAGATAACGCCAACGATCCGGTTCTCCTTTGAGAGTGATTTCAGGGTCTCAAAGGCCACATCAAGGGTATCCTTGTCAAGCGTGCCAAATCCCTCATCCAGGAAGAAAAAGTTTTCGGAAGACCCGGCCAGCTTGTGGATACTGTCGGCCAGCGAGAGCGCCAGCGAAAGCGAGGCCTGGAAGGTCTGCCCTCCCGACAGCGTCTTTACATTGCGCAAATGACCCTCATTCATATAATCACGTACCTGGAAACTGTTGTCCTCGGCAAGCTCGAGACCCAGTTTCTGGCGTGTCAGCTTACCAAACCGCTCGTTGGCTGCTTTACACAGGTTGTCAAGATAAACGGTAGAGACATAATTGACAAAACCGCTGCCGCGGAAAAGATTTTTCAACTCGGTGATATCTTTCCCCCTTATCGTTGCTTTGTCAAGGTCTTTCTTCAAAGAGGCATATTTCAGCGCTTTGCCTTTCATGGCGATGATGGACGATTCAATTCCTCCCAGTTCAAGGTTAAGGGTATCGAGCCGGAGTTTCAGTGCGTCGGTCTCCTGCCTGAATAAATGATGTGCCTCCTCATCATAGGTGCGGCCTGCCATCTGTGTTTCAACATCCTTCAGAAATCTGTCACCGGCAGCAACCTCCTGGCGATAATCCTGAAGCCTCTTCCTTTGTGGCTCAACCTCCATATCACTTTGAAGGACGACCATTACCTGGGAAAGATCCCTGTCGCCGTTTTCCTTTAGCTTTTTTTCGACTGCAAGCCTGATATTTCCTATCTGGACCTGCAGTTCAACCTGGTTTTTCTCCTTTTCGCCAATCTTTCCAGTAAGCTCTGAAATTGATCTGTTTAACTTTTCCAGCTCATTCGTGGCACCGGTGAATTTGCCAGAGATCAACGTATGCTGTTTGATAGCCTCTTTCGATTTTTCAAGAAGCTGTGCCGATGACAATTCTCCTTCCGCATCAGGATCGACCAGGGTGATCTGCCCGGCCAGCATCTGGATTTTGGTTGCTGCGGCAGTCAACTCCTGCAGGATCTGGTTCAGCTCCAGTTTTTGCTTTTCAACCCTGACCGCATCTTTTTCGCTTTCGTCAGCCATCCTTTTGAGTTGCTGCCCGGCCGTTGCGATTTGTACGGAAACCTGCTCATAAAATGAGATTTTCGCCACCACCTCCTCTTCACGATCCTTGTCAAAGCCTGCCCAGGTAAAGGCTCCCTGGTGCCGCGCTTTTTCCTGCAGCAAATCCTGCCGTGCATCCGCCAGGTCTCCGAGCTGCTGCTTCACCGATTCCTGCAGGGTAAGGTTGGGCGTGAGGAATTTCACAAGGTCGTTGCATTTCTTCAACTTGTCGGCATCAGTTTTTCTTCCGCCCCTTGCCAGTTCCAACCCGTTTGCAACGTCAGTGGGGTTGAGTTTACGGGGGTGATCTTCAGAACCACACAAAGGACAAGGCTTTCCATCGTGAAGCCCGGCGGCATAATCCTCCAGCTTTTTCCTGATCTCCAATCCTGAAATTTGTTCATCCCAACCCATGATCCTGCTTTCACAGGAAACTGACAGAAGCTCAGCCTCGTGGATAAAACCCTGAACATCTGCCAGCAATGGGTCACTGCCGAACAGCGCAGAGCGGAAAATTTCAGCAACTGCCTGGTTGTTCAATGTGGCCAGCGTAGCCTTCAGATCGGTGGTTTTCCTCTGATTTTCGGCCACTGTCCTTTCCAGTCTGTGTGACTCGGCAAACCACCCCTGGATATCAGCAAGCATCTTGTAATCAGGAAGTTTTTCCTTCAATGATTCCATTTCAAGAACATTCGCCGAATGAAGATCCTTAGCAGCCTGTATCCTTTTGAGCGCCCCTTCCAATGATGAACGACAGTCCTTTTCCCTCTGAACCAATGCCTGCTGTATGGCCCTGTTTTCCTTGATGGACGACAGTTTCGCCCATTCTTCCGATTCACGGAGCAACACCTCCCTGTTATCAAACTCCTTTTTCAGCTCCTCATAACTTTTCCTGACCGACAGCAAATTTTTATGCAAGTCAGCCAGTACTCGCTGTTCGACTGCCATTTCGGCCGCGGTATTTCTGAACTTAAGGTCTGACATTTCAAGCAGGTTCACATCAGTCCTGAAGACCCTTGAACAGAGTTCAAACTCAGCGAGCCGGGTCTCCAGGTCCTGCATAACATCCTTTGACTTCATCAGGTCAGCCTGGCGGTTACTCCTGGATAAGTGGTCGGCCGAGAGTTTTTTAAGTGCTTCCGCCTCCTGGACGAGCCTTTCATGTTGGCCGAGATCCGATGTTACCCTGGTTTTTTCTTCCAGCAACAAGACTCGTTTGTTCTCCAATCCGCTGATGGTTTCCTGGCTGATCTCCCCCACCCCCTGCATTTCACCGGTCAGCAACTGGATGGCGGTATCATTCCTTGCCTCCATCCTGCCGATTTTATCGGAAAGTTCATACCTGGAAAGGTTGAACAGCTCCTTCAGCATGGTGGTCCTGTCGGATGAATTTAACTGCAGGAACTCCTGGAATTTGCCTTGGGGAATGATGATCGTACGGCGGAAATTCTGGTAGTTCAGCCCGGTGATGGTCTCTATGTCGTCGGTTGAAATGGGAAACCAGTCATTTTTCACGAACCGGAAGGCACGCCGGTCGAAGGTTCCGACCTCCTCAAACCTCTTTTTATTCCTGGCCCCGGTAACGACAAAGCGGTAGCGTGTGTCATCCTGTGACTTGAACTCGAAATCGATCAGCAGCTTTGCCGATTTCAGGTTCATCATGTTGTAACTGCGTTTGTCGCGTGAATTCAGCCGCTCGGATTCGCCGTAAAGGGCAAAAGAGATGGCCTCCAGGATGGAGGATTTACCGCTACCGACACCGCCAAAAATGCCAAAAAGCCCCGACCGGGTGAGATTGCTGAAATCGATGGTTTGGCTGGCCCTGTAGGAATAGAGCCCCTCGATGGTTAATTTTAATGGTATCATGACTGTCCCTCCTCTGCGATAACCTCCCTGAAAATTTCCATGATCTGGCCGCCCGGGTCCTGTCCCTTCTTATGGTTGAAGAAATCGATGAAGAGTTCTTCTATCCCTTTGGTAAGATCTATCACACGGCCACTTTCGTTGCTCTCGCCCGCTTTTGCACGCGATTCGGGGATGATGGTGACAATGGCGGGATGGGCATCGAGCAGCCGTTTCCTGTCAACGGCAGCCAGGTATTGATCGGAAACGATGGTAAGTTCTACAAATACCTCCTGGTTTGCTGTGAGCCATTCCACCGCTTCGCCAATATCCCCGAACCGCATCCTGACGAGCCGGCGGCCCTTTTCCAGCAGGATTTTGCGGGTGGTGACCGGTTCGCCGGCACCGGCTTCAACCATGACCACGAATTTATCCTGGTCAGCCTCGCTGAAACTGTATGCCAGCGGACTTCCCGAATAGACGACCGGGCAGGGCTTCGTGGCGACCACCTGGTGGCGGTGAAGGTGTCCCAGGGCAACATAACCGATTCCGTCAGGCAGGCCGTCAGTAAAGATCGCCGGCGCTCCCCCGACGTAATTGATGCGGCGCTGCTCCTCCGGCTCCTCGGGCAGCGACCCGGCGTCTGGGGCAAAAAGGAGATGGGCAACGAGTAGATTGACGCCGCCGGTATCGCAGTATTTTTCGGCGAGGTGATGCCAGTGGAGGCCCAGCACCTTCCTGAGTTCATCGCCGGTGTCGGCCACGCCAAGACAGCTCTTCAGCCTGAGTTCGTTGGCATACGGGGTCAGCAGCAGCCGCAACGGGCAACCTGCGCCCTGAAGGTGCAATTCAATAAAACCCTCTTCACTCCTGGTCAGCGCCATTCCCGGTTCAAGGGAGAAGGGCTTCAGCAATGCATTGGGACTGCCGGCAAAGATGATGCCGCACTCCCGGGCCAGCGGGTCGGGCGCATCGATCCGCTCGGGCATATCGTGGTTGCCCGCGATGGCGATCACCGCACGGCGACCGTTGCAGGCAAGCCTTTTAAGAGAGCGGTAAAACAATTCGACAGCTTCCGCGGGGGGATTAAAGGTGTCGAACAGGTCGCCCGAGATGACAATGGCATGAACATCTTCCCGCTCTGCTATTTCACAGATTTCGGCCAGTACGGCCTCCTGTTCCTCCAGCCGTGAAAAGCCTTCCAGCCGTTTTCCAAGATGCCAGTCGGAGGTGTGCAATATCCTGATCATAATCCGATATTAAATTGTTCAACCTATATCCTGGGGATAGGTCCCAACCCATTTTGCTGCCTGTAGGCAATCATCGGGGGAAGGTTATCAATATCATCGATTCTTGCAAGAATCCATGAATACAGGTTGATACCATGGGGAGGTAATACCTGAACCCTTTGAATAACCGGATTAATTCCATAGCCTTGAGGTGGATTAGTCATCCATTCGGCAATTGCACCCTTTTCCGGGGTTGTTATATCACCATAAAGGATATAGAGTGCATTCGCGGGAGGGGTGGCAATAAAATCAACCCCAAAGTCCTTAGGTCCGTTTACGTAGTGGGGATGCGTTTTCCAAACTGGCGATGCTTGCCAGAGACCATGTATCGCCTGTGCCAAAGCAATATTCTGCTGACAATTGTTTTGACCCTGCCGGCACCGGATCCGTAGGTTGACTGCAAAGTGCCAGTCAGGTTGATAGGGTCCCTGATACAGGTTTTGCAATGGTATGGGCACCAGCCCGTAAGGATTTAACCCACCATGATTATTTCTACTATAGAATCCGAAACTAAATACAACCAGACAATCACGCTGTGGATTAATCTGGTAAAAGTGACAATCCACATGATCCTTTACCCAAGGTGTACACATAAAAAAAGTTTTAGGTTAATAACTAAAAATTTCAGGTAATTGTTATGATTCTATAAACTTTATTTGAAAAAACAAATATAATCTAACAATTAATACCGAAGTGAAATAAATTGATTTCTTTTAGGATAGTTAAAAATCTCTATATTTTTTCGAGTATTCGCACCATGCTGAGGGTATCAAGTTTACAGTATTCCAGCAGGTCCCGGCGGATGGAACGCAGGACTTCCGGGTCGGGTTCGGTAAAGAGGGCTTCATAGGCCATGCAGGCCGCACCCCCGTCGCTGATCCCAAGGCTGGCATAGGAAAGTTCAGGAACGATGGCAGGCAGCACCGCTTTGAGCGAATGGCTGCCATTCATCTCGGTCGTGTAGAGATATTTCCTGCGAAAGGGTACCATCAGGTCGGCAACCCTTGTGAAGAGCGGGAAAATGCCGGGTTGGAATTCAGGAAAATCCCTGCCCACCTCCCTGAGAATGGTTTTTTCAAAACTCTGGTTCCAGACCAGGATGCTGCCCCTGTTGCCCAGCCGGCCGAGGAGCGAAACGATAAATGCCGGGCGCGGATCTGCAGGGGGAGTACTCAGGAATTCATAATGGCGAAGGGTTCCCCCGGGAGTGTCGACCACATGCAGGGAATACTGGAAGGCGAGCTTCTGGTAGGGCCGTGTATTCTCGTATAACGGTACCGCCGGCATAAAGGTCTCGAAATCCATAAAGTACAAGGGGTATTCCAGTTTATCCCGGAAAGCGTCCAGTTCATCCTGGTTCCGGTTAGCGGGGAAAGGGTCGCCTGGCGATTCTGCCGCGATATGGTCCTTCAGGCAGAATTCAATGAAATCACACGGATACGACCGGTAACATTGCGGCCCCATCGTTATGCCTGGTATCGTCCCGGCTGCCAGCATCTGCTGCAGGGAGGCAAGATTTTCGGCAACCGCCTTCTGCCTCCTCATGATGGTGCGCGTGACAGGCTCGATATGGAAAAGTGACGAAAGATCCAGCGCTCCCTGGCGAATATACCTGTTATTCAGGTGGATCATCGAAAAATCCTTAACGGCCAATCCTGAACTTTTCATGACAAAATACTGGAATGAAGCATCCTGGAGATGGTACTCCTTGATACGCGTGGCTGCCTTCACCTCATAAGCCTGCCACTGATCACCCTCTTTAACCAGGATATCCAGGTAACACAGCGTTTCACCATCCCCAAAGGCAGCCTCGTAAATTACAGGGCAGCCATCCTGGATCAGTTCAGCCGTAAAGGCTATATTTTCAGTGTAATTTGCAGGTTCCCCCCGGCTGGCGTCGATACCACCCGGGAAAAGCTGCTGCGCCAATCGTCCCACATCGTGACCACTGTTGAACAGGTTCTGCCGGCCCTCATCGGGTTCATCCCGATCTTCGGGCTGGTTATAATGAAGGTATAACGATTTCTGGCATTTTACACCACGGATAAAACCTGATTTTGAAATGGACCTCATGGACAGAATTGTATATTGAAACAAAAGTAAACATTACCTCTGCCAGAATGTGACATGGTGAATAACTATTTGAAGAATAAAAACCAGTGAAGACGGGATACCGGAACCCCTGCCCGAAAGCAGGATCAATGTCGTTTAATGAATACGCGGGAGGTCGATTGTTTGTCAAAAAAGAGGAGTATCGAATAAACGCCATCGGGCAACTCCCTGATATTGATTTTATTCTCTTTTCCGTAGAGATGCCCGGTTTTAACCCTTTTCCCGTCGGAGCTGAAAATAGTGAACGCTATCCCGGCCTTAACCTCCTCAAAGGAGATGGTTATCGCATTCCCTGCAGGGTTTGGGTATATCTGCAGGTTCCGGTGCCAGTCATGTTCGGCAACAGCGCCCACGGTGTTATTCCCCGAGATGAGCTGGAAATCGGGATCAAAGATGACCGAATCGACGGCAAATGGGATGGTGGCGGTGAAGGTCTGTCCCGAAAAGCTGTTGAAACCCCTGATAAGGGTATCCCGCGTGGCATTTTTAAACTGAACCGGGATGGACATCGGGAAAAAGGTTACGGATGGATGCGACTGGGTTTGGCTTACGGTATAGGTTACCGCATTTCCCGTCTGTGCCCAGTCGATATGATAGGATGGGTAACCTTCGCCCGTGAACCAGTCGTTGAAATACCAGGTCAGGTCGTGACCATAGGCAGCTTCGAGATGCGACTTCAGGTCGGCTGTCCGCGCAAATCCATAAGCAAGCGTTGCATCCGCCAGGTAACTTCTAAGGGCGGAGTAAAAGAGTGCATCGCCCATGATCCACCTCAGCTGATGCAGGATCAGCGCACCTTTTGCGTAAGAGAGACGACTGTCGAAGATACGGCCCACGCTGGTGGTATCGGTGCAAAACACCGACCCGCCCGGCTGCGAAACAACACTTTGAACCCTCACCTGCCTGAAACGTTTCCACCAGGTGGGCGACAGGTGTTCATAACAAAGACCTGACAGGTAGGTGGCAAATCCCTCGTTGAGCCATATGTCGCTCCAGCTTCCACAGGTAACCTTGTCGCCGAACCACTGGTGGCCAAGTTCATGGGCTATCAGCTCATACCCGAAGGATACAACGAAGGTCATGGTCTGGTGCTCCATGCCTCCCCCCCATCCGAATTCGGCATGACCATATTTTTCATTTTGAAAAGGATAAATTCCAAACAAAGTATCGTACAGCTGGATCATGGGAACTACGGCGGCAGTCTGGGCAAAGGCTGCGGCAGAATCCTCGGGATAGACATAGTTGATAACCTTCAGCGTGTCGGATCCGAAGGGAACCAGGTGGGTATAGCGGGAATAGTTGGTCACGGCAAGACAAACAAGATAGGTTGCGATGGGATACCTGTGTTTCCAGTGATACACGACATCATTACCCACGGGTGTTGCCGAAACCAGGGTGCCGTTGGATGCCGATTTGTAGGCAGAAGAGGTTTTAATGTAGATATCGATGGAATCGGCTTTGTCGGTCAGGCTGTTTTTGCAGGGCCACCAGTCGCTGGCGCCGTAAGGCTCTGAAAGCGTCCAGATGATGGGGGCGCCGCTGTGCGTGCTCTGGACAAACGAGCCGAATCCATTGTCGGGAGGCACACCGTGGTAGAATACCGTGACCGAATCGTACACCTGCACGGGCAGGGCTGCAGGAAACTTTACCGACAGCAGGTCGGATGCATGATTCCAGGATATAACCTGGTTGTGGTAATACACCGAATCGACCCGCAATGCCTGGTTCAGATCAAGGATGAGGGAATCGAGCGGCTGGGCGACCGGTTTAAAAAGCATGGTGACATTCCCGGAGACCTGTTTTACGGCCGGGTCGATATTCCAAAAGCAACGATACCAGCGGACATTGTAATTCGTTGTGCTTTCGGCCCTTGTTCCCAGCATTTTCGATACATGGGCATCACGCTCCATGTTTGCAATCTTGTTCAGGTTGTTCCCTTCGAAGGGGACCTGGGCCCCAACGTATCCTGAGACAAGCAATATAACCGCAGCGATCAGATTTTTCATTTCCGGTTTGATTTATTGGTCCACCGTTAGTGGATGATCTTTTCATTGACCTTTTGATAATCCCTGACAGCCGGCTCATTTTCCAACCCCACCTGTCGTATTGCCAAAATAAGACAGCAGGCAGGAAACCCATTCGAAATAGCCGTCCCTACCGCTTCTGCGACTCCTTTTCCAGCTTCGTAATCCGTTCAGCCAGTTCGGGCAGGTTCCTGAACAGGGCTATGGACCTCCTGAACTTTGACACCTCCAGGGCCGGCACTCCCAGGTATGCCTGCCCGGGTTTGGTAAGGCTTCGCGATACGCCGGTCGCACCGCCCAGCATGGTCCCGTCGGCGATGGTAATATGGTTGGTCATGGAGACATGGCCGCTGATCATGCAGTTCTTTCCGACCTTTACCGAGCCGGCAATGCCTGTCCCGGCAGCGATGACGGTATTTTCACCTACATCCACGTTATGGGCGATGTGGATATGGTTATCGAACTTAACCCCTTTTCGGATAATGGTCGAGCCGAAGGTGGCACGGTCGATGGCGCAGTTGGCGCCCATCTCCACATCATCCTCGATGACCACGTTGCCGATCTGGGGTACCTTGACATTCAAGCCATCCTGCTGGTTGAACCGGAAACCGTCGCTGCCGATCACGGTACCGGCATGAATAATACAGTTTTTACCAATCACGTTATCGGAATAGATCTTCACGCCTGAAAACAGCATGGTGTTATCACCAATGGTGCAGTTATCGTCGATAAAGACATGCGGATAGATCTTTACATTTCTCCCGATCACCACCTTGTCGCCGATCACGGCAAAATCGCCGATATAGATGTTTTCCCCAAGGGTGGCCGTTGGAGAGACCGAACTGCGGGGAGAGATGCCCCGTTTGTCGTACTTGATTTTATTATAAACCTCGAGCAGCTTTGCAAAGGCGATGTCGGCGCTTTCAACCCTGATCAGGGTTGCCGCAACGGGATGTTCGGCTACAAACGAGTTGTTCACAATGACGATCGACGCCAGTGTGCTGTAAATATATTGTGTATATAGCGGATTTGCCAGGAACGACAGGGAACCCGGCACCCCCTCTTCAATTTTGGACAATTTCGAGATGGTCGCCCCGGGGTTGCCCTCCACGGTCCCATTGATCATCCCGGCTATCTGTGCAGCGCTGAATTCCATAGTTCAGGTATTATTTGGTTTTCGGCTGCAAGATAATATTTTCAACCTTACCGGCAGAGATTTTACCCAAATCAGGACAGAATTATATTCGCGCGGATACAATAAAATCACAGTCGAACCATCGGGATACAGCTTACCAGCCGAGATGGCCGATTGGGACCGGGTGCACGGGTCCGAAACAGAATTTCTTTAACATCATGACACACCAAAAAATCAAGGCAGGATAATCTCCTGTTCCATGATCACATCCCTGTTGATCGCTTGTCAGCTCCCGTTTTATTCGTAACCGCACCTGATCACTGTCGGACGACATGACACTGATGTTCCCTGTCGATTTTTTTCTGGGTGGTTTTAATGACCACCGAATTCGGAATATTTTCGATGATTTCGACCGTGATGGGCGCATTTATGGCTGGAAAAATCACCCAAAGGCCGGCAGGAAAAAAACAAACCCTGACCAGTCACTGTGACCCGCCGGCATAAGGGTGACGTTGAAAAAGCAGTTAACATTTTTAAAGTGATGAGATAATCTTGTGCAATTCCTCCTTCGTTTTTCCAAGCTTTATCTGCAGCCGGCCCAACATTTCATCCTTCTTGCCCGATTCAAACATCAGGTCATTATCGGTTAAAGCGGCAAATTTTTGTTTGAGTTTGCCTTTCTGTTCATTCCAGGTCCCTTTTACTTCGGTAGTATTCATTTTGTTAATTTTTTTTCATGAAAGAATTTTCACGCAGCAAAGGTGATTCATTTAAGGCCGGCAATGGTTACACAATTCGGGATAAGAGTTACATCATTCACACATTTGCCAGGTTTACATAAACCGGAAATGGTATCAAAACCGTTCATGTTGATATTGGTTGTTAATGAAGATGAAGATCGGAAACGGTTTCCGGAGAACTGTCATGTGGGAATTATATAATTAATCTCCATAATTCTACAAGAAGGAATCAGTTTAATAGCGTTACCTTGACAAAATAATAGAAACAACAAGTTCAGGTGATTTTCAAATTATGTTAAACAATAAAAGCCAGGTGGAAACACCGGAAGACCAGACAAAGCTGGCTGACTCTGAAACCCGTTATCGCCGCCTCTTTGAAACGGCCAAGGACGGAATTCTGATTCTCGATGCCGAAACCGGCATGATCATGGATGTAAACCCGTTTTTAATAGAATTGCTGGGCTATTCCAAGGAACAGTTTATTGAAAAGGCAATATGGGAGATCGGTTTCTTCAAGGATATCGTGGCAAACCGGGAGAATTTTGCAGAATTACAGGTAAGGGAATACATCCGTTACGAGGATATGCCGCTTGAAACCGCCGACGGGCGCACGATCCATGTGGAGTTCGTGAGCAATGTCTACCTGGTCGACAAGCAAAAGGTAATCCAGTGCAATATCCGCGACATGACCGAACGGGTCAGGGCCGAACTGGCCCTGGTCGTCTCTGAAACGAGATACCGCAGGCTCTTCGAAACAGCCCAGGATGGTATTCTTATCCTGGATGCCTCAACCGGGATGATCATGGATGTGAACCCGTTTTTAATTGAATTGCTGGGCTATACCAAGGAACAATTAATTGAAAAGGCTATCTGGGAGATTGGCTTTTTCAAGGATATCGTGGCAAACCAGGATAATTTCATGGAATTACAGCGCCGGGAATATATCCGTTATGAGAACATGCCCCTTGAAACCTCCGACGGGCGAACGATTCATGTTGAATTTGTCAGCATTGTTTACCGGGTTGACAAGAAAAAGGTAATCCAGTGCAATATCCGCGACATCACCGACCGGGTCAGGGCTGAACGTTTTCAGAAACTTTCCAACGTTATCCTGAGGATACTGACCAGCAGCCTGGACCTGGAGAAACGCAGCATGGACATCATAAAGGCAATCCAGGAGGAAACGAAATTTTCAGCGGTCGGGATTCGTCTGCAAAACCAGGAGGACTTTCCCTATTTTGTCCAGATCGGCTTTCCCGTTGAACTGATTCAAAGGGAAACCACCCTTGTTATCAGAGACGGGAAGGGCAGGGTATGCAGAGACAAAGATGGCCGGCAAATATTAGCATGTGCCTGTGGACTGGTACTATCCGGGAACACAGATCCTGCTTCACCATTTTGCACGGATTCAGGGAGTTTCTGGACAAATGATTCGTCGCAGATGTTATCCCTTCCAACCAACTTTGACCTGATACTTCATCCCCGGAACATATGTATCCATGAGGGTTTTGGCTCAATTGCCATCATCCCCATCCTGGCCAATAAAAAAATCGTGGGTGTTCTGCAGCTGAATGAAAAGAAAAAAGGGGCCTTTACGCATGACATGATCCTCTTTTTTGAAGCGATCTGCCTGATAATCGGAACAGCAATCATGCGCAAGCAAAACACCGACGAACTCCTTATCGCAAAAGAACACGCCGAAGAGAGCGACCGGCTGAAATCAGCCTTCCTGGCCAACATGAGCCATGAGATCAGGACCCCGATGAACGGGATCCTCGGCTTTGCCGGGCTGTTGAAAGAGCCGGGGTTAACAGGCGAGGAGCAGGAAAAATACATCAGTATCATCGAAAAAAGCGGTGCCCGGATGCTCAATATCATCAACGACATTGTGAGCATCTCGAAAATTGAATCGGGGCAGATGGAAGTCTCCTTTTCAAAAACCAATGTAAACCAGCAGATGGAATACATCTATACCTTTTTCAAACCCGAGGCTGATCGTAAAAACATACAATTCAGGCTGGAAACCTCCTTAACTGCCGAGGATTCTATTATATATTCAGACCAGGAAAAGATAACCGCCATCCTGGTCAACCTCACCAATAATGCCCTTAAATTCTGCGACACAGGTTCCGTGGAGTTTGGATGCAAAATGAAGGGCAATTTCCTGGAATTCTTTGTGAAAGATACCGGTATCGGGATACCGGTACCGCGGCAAAAAGCAGTTTTTGATCGTTTTATCCAGGCTGATATCAGCGATAAAAGGGCATTCCAGGGAGCAGGCCTGGGATTGTCCATTTCAAAAGCATACGTGGAAATGCTGGGTGGTTCCATAACGCTGGTCAGCGACGAAGGAAGGGGTTCCGAGTTTACCTTTACCATTCTCCATGCCCCCGAGGATGAATCAGCGGCGCCGAAGATCCAAGCATTCATGCCGGCAATTGAAGAGAACCATATCTCAAACCTCAATATACTGGTAGCAGAAGACGACGAAACATCAGGAATTTTGATAAGCCTTGCCATCCGCAACCTGTCCAGGGAAATTTTCAGGGCCTCCAACGGCGCAGAAACCGTGGAGATTTGCCGTGCCAATCCTGCAATCGATGTTATCCTGATGGACATGAAAATGCCCGTTATGGATGGATATTCAGCAACCCGGGAGATCCGCAAATTTAATAAAACAGTGGTTATCATCGCGCAAACCGCTTACGGGCTTAGCGGCGACAAGGAGAAGGCGCTGGAGGCGGGATGCGACGGCTATATCGCAAAACCCTACAGCAATAATGCGCTGAGGGCCATACTAAACGTCTGCATGAAAAACAGGTAACCGGAACTTGTCGCAATTGCACCCCAAATACTTCATCCGGTGCCATTGTACCCTCATTCCATAACTCCCTAATTCCCCCATTCCTGCATTCCTGCATTCCTGCATTGTTTGCATTGTCTGCATTGTCTGCATTGTCTGCATTGTCTGCATTCCCCCATTCCTGCATTCCTGCATTCCTGCATTCCTGCATTCCTGCATTGTCTGCATTCCTGCATTCCAGCATTGTCTGCATTGTCTGCATTCCTGCATTGATTTGAAAAAACAACAGCTTCTTGAAAGGAGGCCATCCCTAAATAAACTGGATGCCAATGAGCACCACGGCTGCCACGGTCATCAGCGTAAGCGTGGCAAATCCGAGGAAGTTGGACCACTTCCCGTTTGTATATTTCCCCATGATCTTCTTGTTGTTGGAGATATGGAGGATAATCGCAATAAGCACAGGCGCGGTAACGCCGTAAAGGATGGCCGAATAGATCAGCGCCTTGACCGGTGAAATACCCACGTAGTTCAGGGACAATCCCAGCAAAAGAGATACGGCGATAATCAGGTAAAATGCCTTTGCTTCGTGGAATTTCTTATCCAGCCCCTCTTTCCAGCCAAAAGTTTCGGTAATGATATAGGAAAGCGACCCGCTCAGCACGGGGATGGCCAGGAGCCCGGTTCCAATCACCCCGAGGGCAAAAAGCAGGTAGGCCGAATTCCCGACCAGGGGCTGCAATGCCCGGGCAGCCTGTTCAACCGTATCTATTTTATGAATCCCGGCGTTAAAAAGGACCGTCCCGGTGGTAAGGATGATAAAAAACATGACAAGGTTGGAGAAAAGCATGCCGAAGTCGACATCCTGTTTCATTTCGTCCATCACCCTTTTGTTGACAACCAGCTGCTTCTTCCTGATTTTCCTGTCTTCAACCTCCATTGTTGCCTGCCAGAAGAAGAGGTAGGGCGAAATGGTGGTTCCCAGGATGGCGACCAGGATGCTGATAAAGTTTTTATCAAAGATGATTTTCGGGACCAGGGTGGCTTTCAGAATGGCCAGCCAGTCCTGTTTGAATAAAAATGGAATTACAAGATAGACAAACAGCGCCAGGCAAAGGTATTTCAGGATTGCTGCCATTTTCCGGTAGGGCAGCAGGATAATGAGTCCCAGCAATAAAAAGGTGAAAAAGATGCTGAACCATGTTGCATGGATGGTTGGGAACAACAGGTTCCCGACGGCCCCCATGCCTTCAATATCGGCGCCGATGTTTAAAACGATGGCGGGAAAGCTAAAAAACAGCATTAAATATAAAACGGGTTTTGAATAATTTGACCTGAGGGTTCCTGCCAGGCCATGGGAGGTAACCAGGCCGATCCTGGCGCACATCTCCTGGATGGAGGCCATGAGTGGGAAGGTGATCAATGCGGTCCAGAGGGTCGATAGCCCATAGGCTGCACCCGCCTGCGAATAGGTTGCAATGCCGGAGGGGTCATCATCACTCGCGCCGGTAACAAGCCCGGGGCCCAGGATTTTCCAGAACCTGAAAAATTTATTGAAAAGAATTTTCTTAACTGTCATCGGTCGAATGGAATGCGTTGCCGTGATTGATTTTAATGAAATCTATGTTCGTCCGGATACCGGCGAACCAGGGAGTTGTTTTCTCCTGAAAAGGCCCAGGATCGCCCTGCCCGCTGAAACAACCAGGTCAGGATGATTCTCAATGGCATTGGTGACACTCACCAGCACCGCATCACCGGCCAGCCTCCTGAAAGGGCTTTTCGTCATGCCGGCAACAACCTTCCTGGCAAGATAACCTGCCGTCAGCCCTACCATGGTGTACAGCAGGCTTCCCTTTCCCTCCTGGCTTGCGGTGCCGCCCTGCACGAAGTCCCGGAGCATGTTCACCGGCTGCAAGGTTTCAAACAGCGTCATCAGGTCGGCATTAAGCACCTGTTTTTCCGCTGCGCGCCTCTGTTCAAGCCGGGTAATAGCTTCCCGCAGACCGGTCAGCGTATCGATATTTTGCATGATCAGGTTATTGAAGTACTTGTTTAATAATAAAATCCCCGGCGGCTTTTTTTATCTTCTTCCGCAGGAAAATATGAAGGAAACCTGCAGCCACAAGGTAAAAGGCAGCTACGATGAACAGTCCATACCAGTTTTTACCCAGCATTTCACCCAGGAAAAGGGCAACCGCCGCACTCAGTAAAAGGAAAAACATGGAAACCAGGAGCCATACGCACAGCCTTGGGATCAGGGAGGCCACTATTCGTGTTAACGCCTCCAGTAACCTGAATTTTGAAAGTTCAAAAGTTGTAGCACTAAATGCTTCTACGCGTTCCATTAAACGTTCGACTGAGTTTTCCCGGATTTCCATATTTTTCTTTTTAGCCTGTTATTTCCGCCCCTCTTCGACGGCCTCTTCAACTTTCAATTTTCCTTTGTCCGCCATCATCCTGGCCACTTTTTCAACAGAGTCGAATTTGACCTTGATACTTTCGATAAAGTCATTGAACTTCTCCCCGATTTCATCGGTATACTCATCGCTTTTACGCGAGATTTTTCTTCTTGTCGATGATCCTCTTGCCGGGGCAAAAAGAATCCCCAATGCAGCGCCGGCGGCAACGCCTGCCAGCACACCTAATACTACTTTTCCTGAACGCATGATGTTTGATTTTTAAGGGTTATTTATTTTTTCCTTTATCATTCCCGTGATTATCCTTCTTGTCATGATCGTGACCCGGGGGTGAGCCATTGTCATGGCCATGCTGATCGCTGTTATGGCTGTCGTGACCGCCATTGTCCCTGTTTTCATGATTGGTTTCATGGGGCCTGTTTTCCCCCTGGTTTCCCCTCCCCGGCCGTTCACCGATGGTTTTCTGCGGGTGGCCGTGGTATCCCTTGGCATATCTCCCTTTATATTCCCTGAAATGGGTGTATGGGGTATTTCCGTGGTAATCATTCATCACAACTTTATACCCGCCGTAGAGGTCATAATTCTTATACCTCGCCGGGAGATAGGAGCGGTGAATCCATGCTCCGTCGCCATAATAGATAAACATGGAGGCATTAATATCGTAAAAGGCCTCCACGTCAGGCAGGTAGTAATAATGCGCCTCTGCGACCCCCGAGGGTCCCCACATCGGAGGGGCACCAAGGTTCAAACTCACCGAGAATTGCGCCTTTCCCTCCGCCTGTGCAAAAAACAACACCAGGCTGAAGAGGAATAGTTTTAGAAATTTCATCCTATTGGTTTTTATAATCCGGTTATTTTACATTTTTGACGGTCAGGTCCTTGAATGCCTTGCCCAGTTCATCCATATCATGGCTGAATTCAGCCTTGAAACTCTGCCATTGCGCTTTCCCATTGGCCTGGTAACCTGCCATTTTCATCTTCATTTCGGCATTTTTCTGTTCCAGTACGGCGATTCTCCTGTTGTAGTCAGCCTTCACGGCATGCTTATCCTGCGCGATACTCGCCTTTAAATCGCTCAGGGCCTTGTCATTGGCTGCAATCCGCTCAGCGGTCTCCTTTTTATAGCTTTCCACATCGGCAAGGTATTCCTTGTTTGCCTGGTCCAGCTCCTTATTTGCCTGTGATACCTTATCCTGGGCATTATCCACCTTTTCGGCAGATGTAGTACATCCGGTCATGAGCGCACCTGCCAGTAACATGCCTGCCGCGAGTGCAAAAATTGTTTTTTTCATAGTTTGATTTGTTATTGGTTAAAATTGTTGTAAAGTGGCTGTCGTGAAATTCGTTGCAGCCTGCCGGGCAACCTGCCCGGTGCTACAGGGATGCTATGATCCTGTTCAACTCCTCCTTGGTTTTCCCAAGCTTGACCTGGAGCCGCCCGATCATCTCATCCTGCTTGCCTGCTTCAAACATCACATCATTATCGGTTAACACCGCGAATTTTTGCCTGAGCCTTCCTTTATGTTCATTCCAGGTTCCCAGTACTTCAGTCGTATTCATGTTTGGTTTTTTATATGTTTTTGGATATTGCAAAGGTGAGATTATGTTCAAGGGAATTTGTTACACTACTTTGGCAATTAGTTACATGATTCACACCTGCGGTTCCAACCGGCGGGAAATACCCGCAGGCAGGTTTCAGCGCATGTCACAGGGCCTTTACTGTCGGTAATTTCATAAGCACTTCGGGAACCAGTTGCATGGTCAGTCCCTCCTGGCCCAGGTTGGTGAGTTCCACCTCGCAGGTAATGGAAACCTCCTCGCCTACCATGATGCCACCTGCCTCCATGGCAGTCGTCCACACCAATCCCCAATCGCTCCTGTTCACCTTCCCGGTCACGGTAAACCCGGCCTTTTCATTTCCCCAGGGATCATTAACGATTCCGCCGAACTGCACCATTAGCATTACATTTTTGGTGATCCCCCGCATGGTCAGTTCACCCCACATTTCATGGTTTCCCTCCTTGTCTGTTTTTCCGATGGAGATGGAGGTGAAGGAGATCTGCTTATGTGTTTCAACATCAAAGAAATCAGCGCTTTTTAAATGTTCATCACGTTTTGCATCGCCCGTACTGATGGAGGATGCATCGATCCATAGGTCAATTTCTGCCGTGGTGAAGTCTTTCCCACGGGTATAGATGCTGGCATCAAAGGTCCGGAAGGAACCTCTGACACTGGTAATCCTTAAATGCCTTACTTTAAAGGCAAGTTCACTATGAGCCTGGTCGATCGACCACCTGGTTTTGGAAGTAACGTTCGTATTTTTCATCTTAAATTAGTTAACTGGTTTGCGGTATATTGTTTCTCCATCTGCTCCCGGAGCATGCTGCAAAGATGGGTTGCCCCTGCTTGTGAAGTGTTATATAAATATGGGATTAAGTTGCAACATTCACACATTCACGGGTAATATCACAAGGAGATTGCCCTGACTGCCCGTATCAGGAATTCCGGTTTATGAATCGAATCATACACCGGCATCACCACCCTGCCTGTTTCAAATAAGCCATAAACGGCCATCTGGGCGGTTCGTACGGAATATTCAACGGTAAACACGCAATCTTTCGGGGCTTCGGCAAACTGGCCCAGAAATGAAAAATTGGTAGCGCCCTTTGGCAGCACATCGGGCCGGTCGCCCGATTCCCTTGGCATAAACAGGCTATCCACAAAGGGCATCGCCACCGGGATGCAGTTTACCTTTCCGGATTCCATCACCGGTTTCATCAGCTCCTGGATCTTCAGGTGAAACCATAACTCTTCGAGGATCTCTTTGCCGCTGCATTCCGCCATCGTCTTATTGATGAAATTTCCCTTCCGGTCGGGGTAGAGTCCGTAACCCCAGAAAATTTTAACATGACCGGGCTGGTTCGGGAAATGGGGCTGACGGGCAATCACAAACGACATCAGCCAGTTTGAATCGGTGATGGTCACCAGCCCCCCGGTACCGTCAACATTTCCCGAAAAATTCTCCATATAATCATGGAAGGTGCTATCTTTCAGGGTGGCGGTAAAGGAATACCATTTCTGCAGCCCGATATCGCTGCAAAAGGGCTCCGGGTTTCCGAATGCGGCGTCTCTTGCGGCAATGTTTTTCCATAGCTGCCATGACCCCGATTCCCTGATTCCCTTTAATTTTGCTGCCTTGTCCCAGGTGCCGTTATCGGTGCATTCGGTAAGCGAACCATTGGTAATGAAAACATAATCATTGTCGCCAAGGACAATTTCATTTTTATCCTTCAAATGCAGCACCGTGGCAGTTTTCTTATCCGACGACAGGTTGAAGTCAATGTCGGTAACCTCCACCCCCATGTCGAATTGCACCCCCCTTCCCTCAAGGTATTTTTTCATCGGCAGCACCACCGAATGGTACTGGTCGTATTTGGTACGCAAAATCCCGCCCAACTTTGGAAGAACGTCGACCAGGTGGATAAACCGCTTCATGTAGCGTCTCATCTCAACCAGGCTGCTCCATTTCTGAAAAGCAAACATCGAGGTCCAGATCAGCCAGAAGTTGGTGGTGAAAAAATCCTGGTCAAACCATTCTTCAATACTTTTTTTACCGAGTGAACGCTCGGAGGAGAAGGTGAGTTTAAGCAGTTTTGACTGCTGTGCCAGGGAAAGCCCGAAGGAGGAGACATCCTGCTTCAGCCCGTTTTTCAGCAATCGTGCCTGTGCATTGGAGACAAAACGGTTATTGAATTCAAACGATTCATCCCTTACCGAAACCGCAGGATCCTCGAGGGAGGGGATGAAGGAGAGCAGGTCCCAGTAGCAGGTATAATACAACTCGTGCATCCGCCCGCCCCTGGCGACAAAACCCGTTTCTGCATCGCCCGAGCCGTCCAGCGCTCCGCCGGCAATATTGTTTTTCTCCAGGATATGGATATTGGAACCGGGGACACCTGCATCTTTTTCAAGATAGAAGGCGCTGGCAAGGGAGGCTATTCCGCTCCCGATAAGGTAGATGGTCGATTCTTTGGCGTTTTGTCGTTTCGGCTGATGCATGATGTTGTTGGATTTATGGTGTGTTTCAATATTATTTAGCATGTGGATTTTCGGTCGTTACAGGTTAATCCTGGTTTTCAATGACCAGGTCGTTGAATACGATCCAGGCACCCTCGCAGTTCCAGGCTATCCGCCCGGCCTCAGCCTTCTGAAAGTCAGAATTTACAGAGCCGCAAAGTGTGACAATCGGGCCGGCAACATTCACCAGTATCTTCTCGTCATTGATAGACCAATCGCTGACAAGATCCAACTCGATTTTATGTTTCTCAAGTTCGTCTTGCGTTTCTGAATGGATGGTCAGGTTATTGGTCACCCCTTTGACTCCAACCAGGTCGGCAACAGATCTGTCGGCGGCCTCTCGCTGATAGTTCCAGTTAAGATCGCCTTCCAGTGTAATCCAGCCATCTTCAACGATTACTTTTACTTTTCTGACAGGCACCTGCCAGTTCCAGTTAAAGGCGCTTACAACTTCCTGGGCTATTTCACTGTCCGATATGCTCCACGTGCTGGTATTCATGGTATCTGTTTTTAGGTTTGATCCGCAGTTTCACCTGCTTTTTGTAGAATGCAAAGGTGTGCCCGTCGCGGGCAGTTTGTGTTACAAAATGTTGTAAATAACTTGCAATATTCACACCCAGGCTGTTCAACATGCTGCATGAAACCAGTCATGACGCCGCAGGGTCCCGCCCTGGCGTGGCCCCTGCACCATGGCAATTGTGTCACCTGGCCCGGATATCCAACATGAAGAGGATATTAACGTGATATTGAAATAGGTCAATATCAGCCTCAGGGATCAATGTGTGAATCATGCAAAGTATTTACAGATTTCTGTAACACTTTCAAGGGCGGGCATCCCTAGTTTTGCTGATACTAATACCAGATTGATATGATAAAGTATAATCCTGTTGTGAAGGTAAAGGGATTCGCCCGCGTGCAATCCGTGAAGCTGGGTGAAAAAACCATGGCGAAAACTGCGCAGGCCGACAGCTTTTTCACCACCATTGCCGACGTTTACCTGTTTATCGCGAGGATCATCAGGGAAACCTTTACGCGCGACTTTGAATTCCGCGAGTTTTTCCGGCAGTGTTTCCAGATTGGGAATAGATCCCTGCCGCTGATTTCGGTTACCGGGATCATCATCGGACTGGTACTCACGATCCAGTCGCGGCCGGTTCTGATTCGTTTCGGGGCGGTGTCGCTGCTGCCGGGGATGGTGGCCATTTCCCTTATCCGCGAGATGGGGCCGGTGATCACGGCGCTCCTGTGCGCGGGCAAGATCGGATCGGGCATCGGGGCCGAACTGGGATCGATGAAGGTGACCGAACAAATTGATGCCATGGAGGTCTCCTGTACCAACCCGATCAGGTTCCTGGTAGTTACACGGGTGCTGGCCGCCACCCTGATGATTCCCCTGCTGATACTTTACGCCGATGCACTGGGCATCCTGGGAAGCTGGGCAGGCGCAAACATCAAGGGTGATGTAACCTTTTACCTCTTTTTTTCGCAGGCCTTCGGACATGTGAGGTTCATCGATTTTTTCCCGGCCATCATCAAATCATTTTTCTTCGGGGCCGTCATCGGACTGGTTGGATGCTACAAGGGCTACAATGCCGGTCGCGGAACCGAAAGCGTCGGGATTGCCGCAAATTCCGCGGTGGTGCTGTCATCGCTGCTGGTTATCATCATCGACATGGTAGCGGTCCAGTTAACCGACCTGCTTTACTGATAAAAACAAAATTCCAACAATGAGTACCAATCAAACCGGATCAAGGATTGAAACTCCCTCCCCGGCCGAAAGCAATAAACCGGTCATCCGCATTGAGAACCTGAAAAAATCATTTTCCCTGCAGGCGGTGTTGGTCAATCTTTCATTAAAGCTGTATAATGGCGAAAACCTCGTGGTGCTTGGCAAATCGGGTTCAGGCAAATCGGTGCTGATAAAATGCATCGTGGGGCTGCTCACCGCCGACAGCGGGACCATCAGTGTCTTTGACGACAATGTGGCAACTCTGAACAGGAAGGAGCTGGGAGCATTGCGCCAAAAAATCGGGTTCCTTTTCCAGAGTGGCGCCCTGTATGATTCCATGACCGTAAAACAAAACATGGAGTTTCCCCTGCGCCGCACAAAACGGGATCTAACGGAGAGGGAAATCGACGACAAGGTCAACGAGGTGCTTGAAAATGTGGGTCTTGCCGATGCCCTGCATAAAATGCCCTCCCAGCTTTCGGGTGGAATGCGCAAGCGGATCAGCCTGGCGCGCACCATTATTTCGGACCCGCTGATCATGCTTTATGATGAGCCGACCACGGGACTCGACCCCGGAACTTCCGACGAAATCAGCGAACTCATCAACGACGTTCAGACGAAATATAAAACATCCTCCATCATCATCACCCATGATATCAGGTGCGCCAGGAACACGGCAAACCGGATCATCATGCTGCGCGACGGGGATGTATATGCAGAGGGCAGTGTGGCTGACTTTGAAAACTCAGCCGATCCTGTACTTCATTCATTTTTCAAATAACCTACATAATTCATTGAAATCCATGGACACGCAATCACATAAATTCAAAGTAAGGCTTGGGATGTTTATCGCCGGCGGCCTGGCGCTCTTCGTGCTGGCCATCTTTATCATCGGGAAACAAAAAAATTTATTCAACCCGGTGTACCGGCTTACCTCGGTTTTTTCAAATGTCAGCGGGCTGCAGGTCGGGAACAACATCCGTTTCTGTGGCATCAACGTTGGCACAGTTGACCGGATCACGATTATCAACGATTCAAATGTGAGGGTTGAAATGCTGTTAAAGAAAGAGGTCAGGCAGTTTATCAAATCCGACTGCGAGGTGGCTATCGGTTCCGAAGGAATTATCGGCGACAGGCTATTACTGCTTTCCCAGGGAGGCACCGGTTCACCGCTGGCAAAAGAGGGACAGGAACTGGTATCGGCCGAACCTGTTGAAACCAGCGCCATTATGAGCAGCTTGCAGGTAACCGCAGGCAATGCCGAGATCATCTCACAGCAGCTGGCCGAAATCATGGTCAAAATCAACGATGGGAAAGGCACCCTGGGAAGGCTGATCCAGGATACATCCATCGCGGAGAACTTCAGCCAGACGATGGTCAATATCAAGAGAAGCACCAAAGGGCTGGACGAAAACATGGAGGCGGCCAAGCACAACTTCCTGCTCAAGGGCTTCTTCAATAAAAAAGCCGCGGCGGAGGAAAAGGTGAAAAAGGAAACCGAAAAAAAGAGAGTATCCGAACAGAAAGAGGCCGATAAAAAGAAATAACGAGGATCCAGGCTGATGCCCGGTTTTTGAATAAACAAGGTTAAAAATAACCCGTCAATGAAAAAATAGTTGAACTTTGTCTTTCATGAAAGTACCGGTTTTCGGGTACTCCCAAGAAATTCAGCTATGAAAGATATCGTATCGCCTGATGGCTCGCCTGTGGTAAAGGTTGCTTCGCTCATCATCATCCTGGCAGGCGTAATTTATGCAAAATCGATCATCACCCCCTGCCTGCTTGCGTTTTTCATCAGTATAATCTGCGCCCAGCCCATTGCCTGGCTGGAGGCCAGGAGGGTGCCGCGGTGGCTGGCAATGATCATCGTTATCCTGGGACTGGTCCTGCTTTTTTCGGGATTTGCCCTGCTGATCGGGGGAACTTTATCATCGTTTTCCAGCAATGTGTCAAAATACGAGATCTCCCTCACCTCCATCAGCGACTCCTTTATCCGCTATCTGAATGACAAGGGGATCAATATTCCCGACAACCAGCTGTCGAATCTGATTCAGCCTGCCAGGATCCTTGAATTCACCGCTGCGGCCGTAAATCAACTCCTCAATATGATGGGGAATACCTTCCTGATCCTGCTGATCGTGTTGTTCACCCTGATGGAATTCGGCAGTTTTTCAGTCAAAGCCAGGGCCATCCTGGCTGTTTCAGAAGATTCGATCTCCTATATTTCCACCATCACCCAAAATATCCGCCACTATCTCGGCATCAAAACACTGGTTTGCATCGCCACAGGCGTCCTGATCTATGTTGCCATGCTGATCCTGGGCGTTGACTATCCCCTGCTGTGGGCATTGATCGCTGCTTTGATGAATTACATCCCGAATATCGGATCCATCATTGCGGCGGTTCCGGCTGTACTGTTTGCCCTGGTACAACTCGGGGTGCCAGGGGCGCTTTGGACCCTCGGATCTTTTTTGCTGGTAAACAACATCCTCGGCAACTTTGTTGAACCCCGGATCATGGGCAAAGGGCTGGGGCTTTCAACCCTGGTTGTCTTCCTCTCCCTTCTCTTCTGGGGATTTATCCTGGGAACGGTGGGGATGTTCCTTTCGGTACCCCTTACCATGACCCTGAAAATAATCATGGAGCAGAACCCGAAAACACACTGGGTGGCAATCCTTTTGGGAACACCTGCTGAAGCCAGGCATTACCAGCAGCAAAAAGCCACGGCGAAAAAAGAGGCCGCAGGGCATTAGCTCCATTCCGGGCATTAACCCAAAATAATACGGCCGGGCTTGCAGCCCGGCCGTTTACATTCAATCAAATATATAACAACTGCTTATTCTCAGTTCTGCACTTCGATCCTCCTGATGACCTTATACTGGCTGTTCAGGAATACGACAAAATAGAGGCCGTCGTTTATCGGGCGAAGATCGATCTGTACATCAAGCCTGCCGCCAACGGTGCGGGTTTCGGGAAGTGCGAATACCTTACTGCCGACCATGTCATACACCAGGATCGAAAAGAGGCCATCTGCAGGGCACCGGATTGATACCGTGAACTCGCCGTTGTTCGGAACAGGATAGACATTGAAGGATGCCGATGCGGGAAGGTTCTTCATCCCTGATAAGGTAACCCAGACCTTGTTTGAAATATCCGACACACACCCGTTCAGTGTCACAGAACACCAGTAATTTCCGCTATTGCCGGTCACGGTAAAAACCTGACCGGTAGCCCCGGCAATTGCATTGCCCTCAAAATACCACTGGTTCCCTGCAGGAGCGCTGCTGGCTAGTATGTTGCCGGTTGCCGAAACCTGGGGAGCCGGCGGGATCGCGTTGACCATGATCATAAAATCGGGGGATAATGGCCCGCTACCGCATCCATTAACGCCACTGACCGTGACGACATCATTGCCGGCAACCGGCCCAAAAGTGACCTCTACCTGGTTAGTTTCAGCCCCGGCGGTTATGGTGGCGCCTGCCGGGATAGTCCAATCATACCCGGTTACACCCATGATGGATGGAGTACTGAAAACAACACCCGAAGCACCCGCACACACTGCCGGTGGTCCGGTAATGAGCCCGGCTGCAGCCGGCATTGAATTGACAAACAGGTTATAGGCTGTTGGTGCTGATGCTGCACAACCTGATGAATTGCTATAGTTTACCGTCACCACCTGCTGCCCGGTACCTGTCCAGGTTATGTTCAGCGTGCTGGTACCCTGCCCGTTTGCAATAATCCCGTCCGTTACCGTCCATATATAATTGGATTGCCCGCTTTCTGTATAGTATATGTTGTTCGTTGATCCTGCACACGGGTTGTTGGTGCTTCCTATCGTTGGCACCGGAGAAGGGTTCACAGTCAGCGAAACATTTGCCGAGGTAATCGCCGGAAGGAATGCGCCCGTAACAACCACGTTGTAATTTGATCCCGCATTAGTTAAACCGGCCGGATTTATGGTTAAGGTCTGGGAGGTGGTGCCTGAAATATTCCCGCCATTTGTAAGGTTGACACTTCCCTTTTTCCATTGGTAGGTAAGGGAAGTTCCTGATGCATTAATCGAAAAGCTGGCACTCCCACCGGCACAAACTGCCTGGCTTACCGGTTGGGTAATGATGGTAGGTGACGCCGAACCTCCGCAACCCGGGGGCATGATGGCCGTAATGGCAGTTGTACCCAGGGCGCCGGTGGTGGTTAGCCCCCTGCCTTCAAGGTTCACGCCGGTTTTGAAGAGCATGGCCCCGTTATTGCACACAATGGTTCCTTTGAAAACGGAATAATCATTGATCGACACCGCCCCGTCTACTTTCCAGTAGACATTTTTTGCCAGTGTCCCGTTGGTCAGGATCACCCTTGCATAAGTGCTGGTCGAAAGCGCGCCATTGATCTTGATGACAAATACCGCGTTTGCATTGCCCTGTGCGTTGAGGTAGACTGTATCGGTAAAGGTGGTCGCTGCGTTCATCAGGTAGGTGTGCGGCGTAAGTACCAGGTTCCTGCCGAACTGTGCCGGGTATAGCAGTTCAATATCATAGGGCAGCGCGTTAAGGTAAGTATATACAATACCCAGGTCAGCCGCCGCCTGTAAGGTTGCGCCATCCGGGATGGGGTGGATGGTCCCTGTCACAAACAATGGATTAAAACCTGTTGTCAACCCGACATTGGTACCGATATCTCCGGTGGCGTATGTAATTCCGGCATTGGTCACAGGTCCGCTGGCCGACAACAGCACAAAGCAGCCTGCAGTGGCAAGGGCGGGTGCTGCGGGCCCCGTAAGCACAGGAGATCCGCAACCGATGGGTGTATAGGCCATAACGCCTGCAACATTGACGGCGCCGGAGGTGGAGAGCGCTCTTCCTTCGAGGGTATCACCGGTGCTCATGCTGATGGCCGCATTGTTGGCAATGACAGTACCTCTCATGGTGGTGCCTGCTGCCATACTGACGAGTCCTTCAACTTTCCAGAACACATTGCACGCCTGCGCTCCATTGATCAGTCTGACCTTAGCATTGGCACCTGTCGAAAAGGGTCCCTGGATTTTAAAAATAAATACCGCACCGGAATTTCCCTGGGCATCCAGGGTAAGATCCAGGTTCAGGGTGGCGGCACCCGGGATGGCATAAACACCCGCGTTAAGCACCTGTCCGTTTCCCAGCAAAGGCGCCGGGAAAAAGGCCGGAACCGCACTGTTCAGCAGGTTGCAGGCAATCAGCAGGTCTGCCGCGCACTGGGCGCTTGCCCCACCGGGAGACTGCATCACACCATTCACATTGCCAAAACCGGTGATGGCGCCATTATTGGTACCCACGTTGCCGGTAACCTGGGAAATGCCTGTATTGCCAACCGCCCCAACCGTGGAGAAAAGAACGAATCCGGCGGCTGTTCCAAGCGGAGGAGCCTGTGCAAAATTCAGTAAAGGGAGTAACAAGATCAAAACTGCTGAAAATGACTTAAATAGTATAGTTTTCATTTCATTTTTTCTAATCTGTGAAGGAATTTTCACAACACGACAAAGGTCGGCGAGTTCCATGGCCGGTGTGTTACACAATATTCTAAATGAGTTGCATGATTCACACCTCCGCCGGGTAAAAGCGTTTTACCCCGGCGCCGGAAAATCAAAAAAGCTCCCCGGCATAGGTGCCAGGGAGCCTGTTATTAACCGGGATGATCAGGGCCGAACTATTTGGCCGGTATGATATCCAGGATGACCGTACGGTTATAGAAGCGTTCCTCGGGGAACCTGTTTTCAAATGGCGTCAGGTTCTCATCCTCGCCAAATCCATAAACTTCGAAGGTGACATCTTTCCTGCCTGCTTTGGCCAGTCCATTTTCCAGGATCTCTTTTACATCATTGGCCCGGGCCAGCGACAACTTCTGGTTATAGTCCTCGTCGCCGATGACATCGGTATAGCCATGCAGGATCAGGGTCGCGTTTACAGGAATCGCAGGAATTACGATCTCATTCAGGTATTTTTCATAGGTGGCAGTTGCCTTAGATTCATTGAATTCATAGATGATGCTGAATCTTGTCAACCTGTCGGTTTTGGGCGGTGTCCACAGCGTCATGGTAACGGAGGTATCTCTCCTGACGGACATCCCGGTTTTCGTCTGGCCGGTCATGGTGATCTTATACACGCCCACCGGCCTTTCACCCAGGATGGTTTTTCCGGGCATGCTTACCATTTCATGTGTATAGGGTCCGTAATTCTGAACGGCTCCCCGATCGTCTTTAATTTCCAAGGACCAGGAGGTGAGTGCCAGGTTTCCGCCATCCACCCTGAAGGTGACATAACTGTCAAGCGGTGCCTTCTGCACGCCAAAGATCTCGACAGGTTTCATCTGGCTTTCGGGGCCGCTCTGAAATTCCATCAGCATGGCAGGCGATGTGCTCCAAATGGAGACCCTGCGGTCGCCTTCACGGAGAAGGTCAAGTTCTTTGGTACCACCCGGTTGTTCCGAGGGAATTCTTGGCTTCACACGACCTTCCGTTATAATCCTGGATGGATCGATGCCAAACACAGTTGTCAGGTAATTTTTCACAGATTCGGCCATGACCCGGCCCTCTTCGGGACCTGCCATGGAGGCGCCTGTCAGCCTGATGGAAGCCGCCGGGTTTTTCTGCATCCGGTCGCCTGTTATGTTAATGATATTATAATAAACAATCATCTGCCGTTCAGAGCGACCCGCCAGGTTCTTCGGTGGGAATAATTCAAGATGGTCCTCTTTGAATCCTGCTACCTGTTCTTTCGTCAGCAAAACATACCGGGCCGGGATCTCCGTTGATCCAAGGTCAAAAAACACATAGTTGCGAAGGGGGAATATCTCCCTGACATTGTATTCGGCAGGGATATTTTTTGGAGCAACCACGAAAAACCTGATTTTCGGCTCGGGTGCCGCAACTATTGCGGCAACAGGAATATCCACAACCTTTACCTTATCGCTTTTATAGGCAAATTTATAGGTAAGGCCGATGGTAGCCGAGCTATACATGTCGTTGACCATTTTCATGGCTCCGCCACGGGTCATATCCAATACATCCGACTTCTGCCATCTCCATGAAAATTCAACAGGAATGGAAAAATGGCGGTTGATGTTGAAATCAAACCCGATACCCGCATCCGCTTTGATTCTCAGGTCGCTGTGACCAATTCCGTCCGAATTTCCCACATCCAGCGCATTGTGCTGGCGGCCCAGGTAAGCAATGTCCTTATCAAGGATCAAATCCCGTTTGGTGCCCATCGACTGGTCCAGGCCAATCCCGGCAATAAGGTAGGAGGAGAAAAACCGCCCGGGCTTGTAGCCCATGGCCCAGTTTACCCAGTTAACCGTCACCTGCACGTCCGTTTCGACAATATTCGTTTTGAAACTTTGCGATATGTACCCGGGAGTGCCGTTTCCGCCATTATAATCCCAGGTGAACTTGTTTTCCACCCGGCTTTGTACCATGCCATAGGCGATTCTTGCCCTTGCACCGATAACCCTGGTAAATTGTTTTGTGGCAACAACGCCGACATTATACCCGACACTGTTTGGATAAAGGTTGATCCATAGGTTTTTAGAGAGGTCGCCATTGAATTGCATGACCCCGCCAAAGACTCCGACGGACCAGTAGTTGTAAGATTGAGCGGCATTATCGCTTTTCCCCTGTACTTTCGAAGCCTCCTGGGCTATGGAATGGAAGGGTATGATTGCCACCAATGCGACAATCAGTAATCCTGAAATTGTGTTATAGAGCTTTTTCATATTTAATTTGTTTTTTGTATTAAGTTGATCCTGAATTATTTTTAAATATTCTCCATTATTTTTTCGATCAATGAGGAGGGATTTCTCCGCCCTTATGATCTTCGGGTTTTGCCACATGCGGTTGTGTAGGCTGTGACCTGGGCGCCTGGCCGGGATGCTGCTGCTGTGTTTGCGGCGGCTTCGAGGGCTGCTGCTGCTGCGGGGCCTGGCCGGGATGCTGTTGCTGTGTTTGCGGCGGTTTCGAAGGCTGCTGCTGCTGCGGGGCCTGGCCGGGATGCTGCTGCTGTGTTTGCGGCGGCTTCGTTGGCTGCTGCTGTTGCGGTGCCTGGCCGGTTCTCACCGGCGGCAATGACTGATGTTGTACCGGTTGACCTGTCTTCACAGGGGGTAAGGGGTGGTGTATCTCCTGTGGGTTCCCGGCGGGTTTCGGACTTGCCGCGGATCTCTGTGCAGGAGATTTGAAATCCTTCATATTTTCAACCTTTGCAGGCGCCGGTTTCGGGCCGGATGCCATATTTTTCTGAACCTGGGGCCTGTACAACTGCAGCTGGTTTTTATTCAGACTCTGCCCTTGTTTCGGGTTTTCCCTGATGGTCACCGGAACAATTGGCTTACCAGCGCGTTTTTCAACCTCCGATCTCCCGGGCCCGGTATTGTACCTTATATTACGGCCGTTATTTTCGCGGGGGTTGTTGATCACTGTGGAATTATGAACGATGGTGACATTCCTTACGGAACTGACATAATAATTGTTTATATCATGCCGCCCAAAATCGCGGTCCCTGACAAAGGTCCACTGGTTATCCGGCACGTAGTAACTATTGCCATAGGCAATACTGATACTGATCCCGGGACCAATGGGAGCCCAACCGTAATAACCTTCCGAGCTTCTCCACGTTACCCATCCCGGTCCCCACTCATTATCGGGTACCCACATAGGTCCCCAGTTGGGATCGTCGAACCAGCGCCCATAGTGGAAAGGGGCCCATCCCCATGAGTAACCGGATACCCAGGTCCAGCCCTCGTCGGTGAAAATCCAGTATCCGTTTGTAGAATAGGGGATAAACCCCGGCCCGGCATTGGGCACCCACACATACCCCCAGGTAGGATTGTTTATCCAGGTACCGTAGGGACTCAGTTCATTATAAAATTCCTGGTAACTGACCGATGTGCCCTGAGCCGGTGCCCTCTGAGGCAACATCCCTGTAGCTGTTAGCAGGACGAGGAATAAAACAATACATTTCATTTTAGCATTCATAACTCATTTTTAAGTGATGTGATGATCAGGCTGCAAAGGTCATTACACGGCTGGGGGATTGTGTTACATAATTCCGGGGAAGAGTTACATCATTCACATGCGGCTACTCTTCACGAAGTGTGAATCATGTAAGTAAATTCAATAAATATGTAACAATTAAGAACTTACGGGTGCCCATCTTTGCACCTTGTTACTTACCTAAAAAAACAACCCATGAAAAAACGAATTCTCGGCCTTGCATTTCTATCCCTTATTATGAGCATGGCTTTCATCTCCTGTGTATCAAATGCAAAATTCCTGGCCTCGGAAGCCAATGGCGCCAAACTCCAAAAGGAGAATTCCGACAAACAAAACCAGCTGATCGAGTGCACAGCCCAGGCAAAGAGGCTAAAGGATGAAAAAACCTCCCTGCAGGGTGAAAACGCATCCGTTCAAAATGACCTGAAGGCCCTGACTACCGAATCAAAAATGACCATTGCCGACCAGGCAAAAAGGTTGAAAAACCTGCAGTCGATGATCCAGTCGCAGCATGATGTCATGACAAGGCTTCAGAATTCAATTGCGGAGGCATTGCTTAACTACAAGGCCGATGAACTTTCGGTCTATGTTAAAGATGGTAACGTTTATGTGTCGCTTGAGGAGAAGCTGCTTTTCAAATCAGGCAGCGATGTGGTGAACCCCCAGGGCAAAGAGGCGCTGAAATCACTGGTCAAAGTGCTTAACAGCACGAAGGATATCACCGTTATGATTGAAGGACATACCGACAACATCCCCATCAAAACAAAGCAGTTTGAGGACAACTGGGATTTAAGCACCGCAAGGGCCACCTCGATCGTACGGATCATGACCAATGACTATGGCTTCGACCCCATCCACATCACGGCATCAGGCAGGGGCAAATTTCATCCTGTGAAAACAAACGAAACAGCTGAAGGCCGCGCAGGAAACCGCAGAACGGAAGTGATCCTATCTCCCGACCTGAAGGAGCTTTATAAGCTGCTGTATTAATATATTTTTTTCTGCGGAATCCCCCTGATAACTTATAATAAAACTGTGAACGATCATGCAGGTCAATACCGGACGGTCGGAAAACAAAACAAGGATCGAATAATAATAACTAAAGTTAATTTTACTAATATCCACAAAATGAAAAATTCAGCAATCATTCTTCTTTTCTTCATATTCGCAGCAGGAATCTCAGTTGAGACAGTCAGCGGGCAGGGGCCCGTCAACCCTGCCGGCGCCGGAAACGGCATCCTGGGATTCGGCTTTGGTCCCGGTATCCCCTATTTCGGGGGGAGCGGTTTTGGTCCTGCCATCCTGGTGCATTACGACCAGAGCATCTGGCGCGCAGGTCCCGGGAGCGTTAGCCTCGGCGGCCAAATGGGAGTCTCCTTTTTCTCGACCGATTTTACCCACAGGGGAGATCCCTATACCAACAGGTGGACAAACGTCGGCATTGTGTTCAGGTCGGCCTACCATTATGGCTGGAAAGTGCGCGGGCTCGACACCTACGCCGGTTTTGGGGCAGGTACGCTGTTCAACATGTACCGGAATACCGAGTATGGTGCACCGATTAATGATACCCAGGTCGGCTTCCTGCCAACCTGCTTTATCGGAGGAACCTATTTTTTCAACAATGTCATCGGGATGAATGCCGAATTCGGGTATAATTTCGCAATTGCCTCCATCGGGCTGGACTTCCGGTTTTCCAGGTAGTTCGGGATACCTTTACGGTAAAATTTCAATTTCGGCTGCTTCTGGTTTACAGGGGCAGCCTTTTTTGATTTCCCCCTTGACATCATGAATTCAACCCCCGGTGAATCATTCGCAACACATTGCTTCCGAACGGGTCACAGGCAGCAGCCAGGGCATCGCGCAATGTGTGAATGATGCAAAATATTCGAAAAATTATGTAACGGCCACCGGCCGGGCCGGGCATACCTTTGTCAATACAAAACCTTATTCACTTTTACTAAACCACATATCATGGGAAATTTACTTTACATCATCGCGGTTATTCTTGTCATCGCCTGGGCTATCGGGTTCTTTGCTTACAGCTTCGGAGGCATCGTGCACATCCTGCTGGTCATTGCCCTGATCGCAGTTATCCTGAGAGTCATCCAGGGAAGAAATGTTTTATAACATCCCTGTAGCTATAATTAATTCAGAATCCATCACATCGTGATAACCAAAGAAGTAACCTTTCCGTTTTACCTCAGGGCCACCATTTTACTGGTGGGATTATTGGCACTCGTTGCCTTCCTGTACCTGGCCCAGCGGATCATTGTCCCGATCGTGTTTGCGACCATTGTAGCCATCCTGCTGCAGCCGGTTGTGAACATTTTCGTCAGGATAAAACTGAACAGGATCATTGCCATCGCCATCACACTGGTCCTGACCTTCCTGGTTATTGCCGCCTTTTTTGCACTCCTGTTTTCACAGGCCAGCCGTTTCAGCGAATCATGGCCGCTCCTGGTCGACAGGTTTACCGTTATCCTCAACCAATCGATCACATGGTACAGCGGGTATTTCGAAATCAATCCCAAACGGATCCATGAGTGGATTGCCGATTCCAGGGAGGAACTCATCAGCAGCAGCACCTCGGCGATCGGTCACACCCTCTACACGATTGGCAGCGGACTGATTGTCGTATTCCTGGTGCCGGTCTATATCTTTATGATCCTTTACTATCAGCCCCTCCTGCTTGATTTTATCCACAAGTTGTTTAACGAAAGCCACCAGGGACAGGTAGCCGAAATTGTGACAAAAATAAAGGGCGTTATCCAGCGATACCTTACAGGGCTGATCATTGAGGCGGTGATGATCGCCGTCATGGATGCCACGGCCTTGTTTATCATCGGAATCGATTACGCAATCCTGCTGGGCATCATCGGGGCGGTGCTGAACGTGATTCCCTACATAGGGGGAATCATCGCCGTGGCTTTGCCCATGATGATTGCCGTAGCCACCAAATCGACGGTATGGCCCGCCTTTTACGTTCTTGCCGCCTATTATTTCATCCAGATGGTTGACAACCATTATATCGTGCCGGTAATTGTATCCTCCAAAGTGAAGATCAATGCCCTCTTTTCGGTTATCGTGGTCATTGCAGGAAATGCCCTGTGGGGAATTTCAGGCATGTTCCTGTCGATCCCGCTGCTGGCCATTGTAAAGCTCATTTTCGACCACATCGGCCCATTGAAGCCCTGGGGATTTCTGCTGGGCGACACCATGCCGGAGCTGATTACCTTCAAACCTTCCGGTAAAAAACTGAGAATTTAACTGTTACAAATAATTCGCAGTTGGTTGAAGGTTAAATTTACCGCAAGTTGCGCAGTGTTTCAGGCATTGTTGAAGGCATAGCTATAAAGTTGACAAAGTCCTGAAAATTGTGTGAATTATACAAATAATTTCAGGAATTGTGTAAAACTAAATCCTGTAATGTCCCCCAAATTTGCACGATATCTTGCGGGGTGCAGGACATGAACGTTCAACCTTGACTCAACTCATTTTTTCAGAACGGGTCATTTCACGAAAGCAGTGATCATAATGCCTTTTTTTTTCAGAATTACGGATGAAAAAGGGTATGCATTCCAAAAGAAAACAATCCGGATGAAAATTTATATTAAATACATGGTGAGTATCCGCTGTAAAATGGTGGTAAAAACCATCCTGAAAAAACTGGGGCTCCATTTCATCGTGGTCGACCTGGGCGAAGTGGAGATCATGGAAACACTCAGCGGGGAGCAGCACAGCCAGCTGGCGGTTGCATTACACGATGCCGGGCTTGAACTGATGGATGACAAAAGAGCGGTCCTGATTGAAAAGATCAAGAAGGTCATTATTGAAATGGTGCATTATTCCGATGAAATGATCAAGGTTAACTTTTCTGATTTTTTAAGTAAAAAACTAAATCATGACTACACCTACCTGGCCAACCTGTTTTCAGAGGTCCAGGGAACTACGATCGAGCATTTTATTATCTCCCATAAAGTAGAACGAATAAAAGAGCTGATCATTTATGACGAGCTAAACATCACGGAAATAGCATGGAAGCTGAATTACAGCAGCGTTGCCCATCTGTCGAACCAGTTTAAAAAAGTCACAGGCCTCTCCCCTTCCCATTTTAAACAGCTGAAGGATAAACGGCGAAACCCGATCGAGGATGTGGGAAATGATTAACGGATATCTCATAAATATTAGACAAATTATATGGAAATAGCAAAATCTTTGGACTCGCAGTACACCAGGAGTTTGATGGAAACCTGCCTGGATCCCCTCGTGACCATCAACGAGAAGGGCCAGATAACCGACATGAACGCGGCATTGGTGACCATTACAGGAATTTCGCGTCAAAACCTGTCCGGAACAAACTTCTGCGATTGCTTTACCGAACCCGGTCATGCCACGGCGCTGTATATGGAAATTTTCACAAAGGGATCTGTTGGCGGGTCACATCTTTCACTTGTCAATCCTAAGGGTGCAATTTCCGAAGTGCTGATCAACGGCTCTGTTTACAAGGATAAAAATGGGATCGTACTGGGTGCCGTGGTAGTTGCCCGTGACATTGCCGGGCAAAAGCGGGCGCAGGAGCTGGTTATCGCCAACAGGGAACTTGCCTTCCAGAACGATGAAAAGGAAAAGCGTGCCCAGGAACTGATCGTCGCAAACAAGGAACTTGCCTTCCAGAACGATGAAAAGGAAAAGCGTGCCCAGGAGCTGATCATCGCCAACAAGGAACTGGCCTTCCAGAACGATGAAAAGGAAAAGCGTGCCCAGGAGCTGATCATCGCGAATAAAGAGCTGGCCTTCCAGCACACCGAAAAGGAAAAAAGGGCTGCAGAACTGATCATTGCCAATAAAGAGCTGGCCTTTCTGAATGTCGAAAAAGAGAAACGGGCAGCAGAACTGATTATTGCCAACTATGCCCGCAGCCTGATTGAAGCAAGCCTTGATCCCTTGTTTACCATCAGCCTCGAAGGGAAAATCACCGATATGAACAAGGCTTCGGTTGATATTACCGGCGTGGCGCGTGAAAAATTGCTGGGTTCCGATTTTTTCGACTATTTCACCGAACCGCAAAAGGCACGGGAAGTTTACCTGGAGGTCTTTGCCAATGGCTATGTGGCGGATTACCCGCTCACGATCAGGGATGGAAAACTGACCGATGTCCTTTTCAACGGCTCTGTTTATACCGATGACCAGGGCGAGGTTATTGGCGTGGTGGTCGTTGCACGGGATATAACCGATCAAAAAAGGGTTGCAACGGAATTAACCGAGGCCATCGTGTTTGCCGAACTGGCCACCGGAATCGCCGAAGAGGCCAAGATCAAGGCCGAAAATGCCACCCTTATTGCAGAAAATGCGGTCAAGGCAAAACAGCAGTTCTTGTCGAACATGAGCCACGAAATCCGTACCCCGATGAATGCCATTATCGGTTTCACCAAGGTGCTGCTGAAAACCGACCTGTCGGTCAAGCAGCGGGAATACCTGACTGCTATCAAAATGAGCGGCGACGCACTCATTGTGCTGATCAACGATATCCTCGACCTTGCCAAGGTGGATGCCGGCAAAATGATATTTGAGCAAACCCCTTTTAAAATTGCCCTTTCCATTTCCGCCATGCTGCACCTGTTCGACACTAAAATACAGGAAAAAAACCTGCACCTGTTTAAAGAGTATGATGACCGTATCCCTGACGTATTGGTTGGCGACCCGGTCAGGCTGCACCAGATCATCCTGAACCTGGTCAGCAACGCCGTGAAATTCACCACCAAGGGGTCGATAACCGTGAGCGTCCATATGATCAAGGAGGATGCAGAAACCGTAACCATTGAATTTACCGTTTCAGATACCGGTATAGGCATCGCAGAAAACAAGATTGACAAGATTTTTGAAAATTTCCAGCAGGCTTCGAGCGGCACGTCAAGGTTGTATGGTGGCACAGGCCTTGGTCTTGCCATTTCGAAACAATTGGTTGAAGCCCAGGATGGGACGATCCGCGCCGAAAGCACGATCAATGTCGGCTCCACCTTCAGCTTTATCCTGTGTTTCCTGAAAACCAAGGTGGAGGCCGAATCTGATATGCAGATCCTGGAACTTGACAGCGAGATTAAAAACATCAAAGTGCTGGTTGCCGAGGATATCCCCCTTAACCAATTACTGATGAAGACATTGCTGGATGATTTTGGTTTTGAACGGGATATTGCGGCCAATGGGAAGATTGCGGTTGAAAAGCTCAGGGAGAAACCCTATGATATAATCCTGATGGACTTGCAGATGCCCGAGATGAATGGGTTTGAGGCGACAGAATATATCCGCAGCACGCTGAAACTTCAAATTCCGATCATTGCGTTAACGGCCGATGTAACCACGGTTGACCTGGCCAAATGTAAAGCGGTTGGGATGAATGACTACATCGCCAAACCTGTAGATGAAAGGCTGCTTTACAGCAAAATTGTCGGGTTGGTAAAAAAACCCGGGCTAACCAAGGAACCTGATCTATCAGAAACGGAATTGATGACCGTTGCAAAGCCCAGGTGCACCGACCTGGAATACCTTATGCGCCGTACAAAATCAAATCCCAAACTGATGATGGAGATGATTTCACTCTACCTGGAACAAACACCCCTGCTGATCACCATCATGAAGAAAAGTTTCAGGGAAAAAGACTGGACATCGCTGCATGCTGCGGTGCATAAGATGATCCCCTCTTTTGCGATTATGGGGATCAGCGTTGACTTTGAAAACATGGCAAAAAAAGTCCAGGACTATGCCGGGGTGCAACAGCAGGCCGAAAGCATGCTGGACCTGGTCAGGCAGCTTGGGAACGTATGCACACAGGCATGCGGCGAGCTGGAAGAGGAGTTTAACCGGATCAAAAACGATAACCCGTGAGACCCTGATCAAGGTTCACTCGTAGAGAAATGTGCCCGTAACGGGCTTAATCCCCAGAACAGGGGCCTAAATGATTCGCAAATAAATTAATCTGCAGATAATGAAAACCGAAAATAAGATCAAATTGTTCCTGGTGGATGACGATGCCCTGTTTCTGAAATCACTGGAAATTGAATTCCTGCAGCATGCCGACTTTGCCATTGAAACCTTTGCAACCGGCGAACTTTGTATAGCGGAATTATCGCACCTGCCGGATGTGATCATCCTGGACTACATGCTCGACGGTATCGACAGGTTCGCCATGAACGGGATCGACACCCTCGATTTAATCAAGGCCTTCGACCCTGATATTCCTGTTGTCATGCTGTCATCGCAGGATAAAATCGAGGTCGCTGTGAATTGCATGCACCACAGGGCATTCGATTATGTGGTGAAAAGTGAAACTGCCTTCCTGCGGCTGCAGAAGATCATCTCCACAATTTTCAAGTACAAGAAAATGGAAAAGGAGTTGAACTGGTATATGGAGAGGATGTAAAACCTTCCCCTAAGATCAATGTTAACCCCCTTGTTGATCCGGCAGACCTGCATGCAAAATTGGTTCGCTGTAATACCTGAATTCCTGCAAGTTCCCTCCCGGGACGACCATTGAAGCAGGGTTCCAAAATGTTTTATCCCTCCTACTTTTAACTGGCCTGTATCATTTCAAACCCGTTATGTGTGAATCATGTAACATAATTTTGAAATTATATAACACATTCCGCATCACCGCGAACGACCTTTGTCATTATGAAAACACAACATGACAAACCGGATTTGCCGGACCAGACCAACGATTGTAATATGAATACTGATTTCACAGGATATCCCCTCTACCCTTCAAGTGAGGATATTTACAACAAGCTACGGGAGGAGCGGGATGTGAATCCCGAAGATATCGCCAAGGCCAAGGACCCTGATGAAACTGACAATGCTGTATTCCCGTATGATTCCTCTATCAACACGGGTTTTCCCGGCAGCGAACTTGACGTTCCGGGTTCTGATCTGGATGACCTGATGGAGGAGGTGGGAGAAGAGGATGAGGAGAATAACTTTTACAGCCTGGCCAATAGCGAACAGGGTGAAACCGACGATGATAACTCAATGTAAAAAATAGATGAAAATGGAAACTACCAAGAAAAAAACAGTACTGATTGCGCTGGATTATGATCCGACTGCAAAAAAAGTGGCCGAGGCGGGATTCTCAATGGCAAAGGCCATGAATGCAGAGGTGATCCTGCTTCATGTGATCTCTGATCCCGTTTACTATTCTTCCGTTGAATATTCCCCGATTATGGGATATTCAGGATACCTGGCCCTGGAACCAGTTGTGCTGGAAAGTGCCGAGGGTCTTAAAAATGCATCCCAGCAGTTCCTTGAAAAAACCCGTCACCACCTCGGAGACACAACCATTAAAATACGGGTCGAAGAGGGCGATTTCGGGGAAACCATCCTGAAAACAGCAAAGCAGCTCCATGCCGATATGATCGTGATGGGCTCGCACAGCCACCGCTGGCTCGACGAGATCCTGATGGGCAGTGTAACTGAAATGGTGCTGCATCACACCACCCTGCCCCTCTTTATCATTCCTACCAAAAAACGGAGTTAAATTTTGGTCAGATTGAGAGACTGTTTACATATCATCAACAGAAATAAACAGACCCGGATCAACCGTTTTAGTTGAACCTTATACAAAACGCAAATTCAGGCAGCAATGACAAGGAATACCGCAAAACCCGGAGGATCTCCGGTATCGGGGCAGCCTGGCAACAGCGGGATGAACCAAAAAAACAAGGTCTCAGAAAAGCCTGCAGTCCGCTGCCCTAAAACCCCGTCAACGGCATATGATACCGGCCGGAAATTCTGGCAGGCGCTGGGGATCTGGGCGTTTGACCATGACTGAAAAATTAAGACAATTCATTAAAAACTCATCATATGGAACCGATTAACATATTACACCTTGTTGAACCATCAGCAGGTACAGAAAAACAGAAGAAGACAACGACAGAAACCATTTTCAGGTTTCTACTTTTTATTTTCATGCTGTCATGGGCAGCCTTACTGACATCGTGCTTCGTGGCCGTGCCCGTTTCGCGGCACCCGCCAAGGCCAGGTTTTATCATTGAGCAAAATGGCCATGATGAACATCATGACAACGGAAGGCATGAGGGGAGGAAAAACAAAGAAGAAAACCAGGAATACATCTCAACTCCATGACCTTATGAACTTCGTTGACTATTATAAAATACTGGGAATCGATAAAAAAGCTACCCCGAAGGAGATCAAATCAGCCTACCGGAAGTTAGCCAGGAAACTGCATCCCGACCTGAACCCGAATGATAAGGAGGCTAAAAGCAAATTCCAGCAGATCAACGAGGCCAACGAAGTATTGAGCGATCCTGAAAAAAGAAAAAAGTACGATCAGCATGGCGAGGACTGGCAACATGCCGATGAATATGAAAAGGCCCGCGGGGATCAGCAGCAATCGTCCGGTTCGCAGGGTTTCCGCTCAGGCGGCATGCCGCCTGAAGGCGATTTTTCAGCTTTTTTCGAATCCATGTTTGGCGGTTCAGCCAGGCCGGGAAGAGGTCGCCAGGTAAAATTCAGGGGGGAGGACTATCATTCGGAACTGCGTCTGGCCCTAATTGATGCCGGTAAAACGCACAAGCAGACCTTGACCGTAAACGGGAACAATATCAGGATTACCATCCCCGCCGGCATTGAAAACGGGCAAACCATCAAAATTTCAGGGCATGGCGGACCCGGAGAAAACGGCGGACCCGACGGCGACCTGTTTATCACTTTTTCAATTGAAAACCATCCCAAAATAAAACGGCTCGGAAACAATCTATATACCACGGCCGACCTCGATTTATATACCGCCATCCTGGGTGGCGAGGTAACGCTCAATACCCTCACCGGGAAGGTAAAACTAACGGTGAAGCCCGAAACCCAGAACGGCAGCAGGATAAAATTAAAGGGGAAAGGGTTCCCGGTCTATAAAAACGAGGGCCAGTCGGGCGATTTTTATATTACATGGGCCATAAAAACACCCACAAATTTAACCGAACGTCAGAAGGAATTATTCACTGAACTGTCAACATTGCAATCTTAAACTGGAACAATGCAACGGGAAAATTTAATAGCATTAGACGAATTCTGCGCCAGCCACGGCATCGGAATTTCATTTATCGGTTCATTGCAGGAGAACGGACTGATCGAAGTTACCAGGATTAAAGAGAGCTCCTTTATCGAAGCTGATCAATTGCAAAAACTGGAGACAATTGTCAGGTTTTATTATGAACTTGACATCAATATTGCAGGAATTGAATCGATTACCCATTTGCTGAACCGGATCACCTCGATGCATGAGGAGATGACAGTACTGAGGAACAGGCTCCGCCTTTACGAATCATTCGAATAAACCGAACTTGGCTAAACTTCAATTCCGGAAGTTGCCCATACAGCCCGGAATAACGGCTTAGCAGTGAGATGAGTGCCCTTTCCCTCCCTCCTGCCCCAAAGGGGAGGCAACCCGACAGGTACGCTTGCCGGCGGCAAACCAGGTTTCATTATTTTTCTTATCTTTACCATGACTTCATTGATCATCCTCAATAAAACCATACTATGGAGCAGAACCCTCAACCCTTCTGGAGTTTTTCAGTTACCAGCCTGCTTGACAGCCTTCATGCGGATACAGGTGGACTCACCTCAAATGCGGCAGGGAAACGGTTTGTTTTATACGGGGCAAACAGGCTTAAACCGCAAAAAAAATCGGATATCTTCACCCTGCTGATCGCCCAGTTTAAAAGTCCCATCATCCTGATCCTCCTGCTGGCAACAGGGCTGTCGTTTTTATTGCACAACCTGGTGGATGCCTCCATCATCCTGATCATTGTTCTCATCAGCGGGCTCCTGGGGTTCTGGCAGGAACACAGCGCGACGAATGCAGTCGCAAAGCTGCTGGCCATCGTGCAGATCAAAGCTGCCGTTCTCCGCGACGGGAAGGAGCAGGAAATACCCGTCGAAAACATCGTTCCCGGCGACATCGTGATCCTCAATGCGGGAGATATTGTACCGGGCGACTCCCTCCTGCTGGAGGCAAAGGATCTTTTTGTCGACGAAGCGATGCTGACCGGCGAAACCTATCCTGTTGAAAAACTGGTTTCGGTATTGCCAGCCGATACGGCGCTTGCCCAACGGGCAAATACGGTCTGGATGGGTACGCATGTTGTCAGCGGCACCGCAAAAGCCGTTGTAGCCCTTACCGGGAAAAATACCGAGTTTGGAAAGGTTTCGGAACGGCTGAAACTCAAATCCCCGGAAACCGATTTTGAACACGGAATCCGCAGGTTCGGCTATTTCCTGGGCGAGGTCACGCTGGTGCTGGTGGTCATGATCTTTGGCATCAACGTATACCTGCACCGGCCGGTTCTGGAGGCATTTTTGTTTTCACTGGCCCTGGCCGTGGGGTTAACACCGCAGCTTTTGCCGGCCATTATCAGCATCAACCTTGCGCATGGGGCCAAAAAGATGGCCGGGAAAAAGGTGATTGTCAAGAGACTCGCCTCCATCGAAAATTTTGGCAGCATGAATATCATCTGCTCCGATAAAACCGGTACACTGACCGAAGGTACTGTAAAGATTGAATCGGCGATGAATGTTGATGGCGGTGCAAGTGAGAAGGTATTCCTGTTTTCCTATCTCAACGCATTTTATGAAACAGGTTTTACCAACCCGATTGATGCGGCGATCCTGAGCCATCGCACGATTGACCTTGCCGGATACCGCAAGGTGGATGAAATCCCCTACGACTTTCTGCGGAAACGCCTGAGTATCGTGGTAGCAACAGGCGATCAGCATCTCATCATCACGAAAGGGGCACTTGCAAATATTCTCGAGGTATGCACTTCCGCTGAGAACGCGGATGGCAGCGTCACCGACATCGCCCCCCTGCAGCAGCAGATCGGGGAACACTTTGTTGACTTCAGCAACCAGGGATTCAGGACGCTGGGGATCGCCTATAAAAACGCAGCGCCCGATACCCTCATCCATAAAGCAGATGAAACAGGGATGACCTTCCTGGGGTTCCTGACCCTGTTTGATCCTCCTAAACCCAACATCCTGGAAACCATATCCTCCCTGAAAAAACTTGGCGTCGCACTGAAGATCATCACGGGCGACAACCATCTTGTCGCCTCGAGCCTGAGTAAAAAGATGGGGCTGTCGGAAAACAAGATCATTACCGGCCCCGAACTCCGGCAAATGAGCGACGGAGCCCTGCTCAGGAAGGTTGGTTCGACAGATGTCTTCGCCGAAATTGAACCCAACCAGAAAGAACGCATCATCATTGCCATGCGCAAAGCGGGGAATGTGGTGGGTTATATGGGCGATGGCATCAACGACGCATCGGCCCTTCACGCAGCGGATGTGGGCATCTCTGTCGATACGGCAGCGGATGTCGCCAAGGATGCCGCCGATATCGTGCTGCTCGAAAAAGACCTCGGTGTCCTCGTGGAGGGTGTGCGCGAAGGCAGGACTACCTTCGCCAACACCCTGAAATATGTTTTCATGGCAACCAGCGCCAATTTCGGGAATATGTTCAGCATGGCGGGAATCTCCCTGTTTATCCCGTTCCTTCCACTGCTGCCTAAGCAGATCCTGCTGACGAACCTCATGACCGATTTCCCTGAAATGACCATTGCCACCGACCGTGTTGACGAGGAGATGGTCAACTACCCAAGGCGCTGGGATATCAAGGCCATCCGCAAATTTATGATTACTTTCGGATTGGTGAGTTCCCTGTTCGATTACCTTACCTTTGGCCTGCTTTTACTTGTCCTTCGGACCAATGAAGGCCAGTTCAGAACAGGGTGGTTCGTCGAATCCGTAATTTCCGCCTCGATGATTGTACTGGTCATCCGCAGCAGGAAACCCTTTTTTAAAAGCCTGCCAGGGAAATACCTGCTGATCGCCACCTTAACCATCGCCGTACTGACCATTCTGCTGCCCTTGTCGCCCCTGGGAGCACTGTTCGGATTTGCGCCGCTCAGCCTTACCACCTACCTTTTGCTTCTGGTGATTGTGATTGTCTATATTGCAGCAGCCGAGATAGCCAAGCATATTTTCTACAGGAAAGTCAGGTTTTAAGGGCAAGAATGAGACTGCAGGGAACCTAAGAGGGTTATTTGCCTCCTAAACGTTTGTAAATCATAGCCGAGATCCCGCTGACGAACGCTGTCTGTTTTTCGATGTGATTCCCGCGGGTCATGATGGTGAGGATATAGGGGGAATTATGGGCGTAAATGATGCCTGATTCTGAAAAGTCCATCACACCATTAATACCTCTTTCCCCGAATTTATGAGCAACGACGGTGCCTTCGGGCAGTTCTTTTACGAGCCCTTCCCTGAAACTGCTCTCCGTCAGGAGTTTCAGTCCGTATTCCGAAAGCTCTTCGTTGACAAAAGTTGCATTGTAAAGTAACCTGAAAAACTTCGAATACTGCCGCGGCGAAATTGAATAGACTAAATCGCCCGGTTCATAGTATGGGATATCGATATCCTTGAAAAACTCGCGGTACTGACTGGTGTCCATATGGCAGTTCAGCAAATAGGTGGCGTTATTGTCCGATTCGTCGATCATATACCTGAGGAGCCTGGCAACCGGGTACTTCCGACCGGGAATAATAGAATCTCCTTTGTATTTCTGCGTCGGGAAGCTGATACTCGCCTTCTCGTATACGAATTCCTTTTTTAAGGTTCCCGGGTGGAGTTCCTCCTGCTTCAGGTAATAGAGCAGGATGGGCAGTTTCATGAGACTTCCGGGATGGTAATCATGGTTCCCGAACATACTCGTCCAGAAGCCGGAATTCATGTCCTTCACATAAACCGATGCGGCGGTGATCATGCCGGTATTTTCTGCCTGCTCGATGAATGCGGCAATATCGGCTTTAAGGGATGAGAAAGCTTCCGATTCCGACTCCGATTCGGCAAGAAGCAGCGGGCGTGTGTACTTATCGTGCGCATCTGCAAGCCGGATGATCGCCAGGGAACACGGGCTGCTGGTGAAATGCTGGCTGGCCGCGCGATTTGCGGCCCGTGATGCCTTGATTATGAAGAAAACATTGGATGCCAGTAGGATGAGGAGGAGCCCTGAAAACAGGACAACAATGCTTCTGAACCTTTTCAAAGATTTTTTGGTGGCAGTTTCACCATCCGGGAGATGATGATGTGTTTGTCGCATTGGCGGTAAGGTTAGTTTCCGTCAGACACTCATATGGGTAAAGGGTTGCCCGGATTAAAAATAAATCATCACAGGGCTGATTATCCGTAAGGCATTATTAATACCAGCATTCAACCAAATCGAAAGAGGGGATTTCCAACCATTCGCTTTCCTGCCGGGGGAACTGAAACCTTGGATGAATTGGCAACGTCTTAATCCAGGTGGTAGATCAAGGTCACGCCTGCGCCCACATGACTCACAGGGAGAACCTTTAATTTCTTAAGGTGGTTGTTCATGATCGTCCGCCCGATGGCAAATCCCAGCGCCGATCCTACAAACACGTCGGAGAACCAGTGATCGTTCTGGTAAACGCGTGAGGCTGCGGTAAACCCGGCAAAAGAGAAACAAAGAATGGGCACCCAGATGGTCTTGCTGTAGGAGGTGGCAACGACCGTGGCTATGGCAAAGGCAACCGTAGAATGTCCCGACGGAAATGAGCTGTTGGTTTTAAGGGTAAACGGCCCGTCCCATAAATTGGGATTTGGTGGATTATCCTCGTAGGGCCGGTGTCGCTGGGTAAGTTGTTTCAGCACCTCGGCGGCAACAAAACCCAGCACATAGGCCTCCACTCCTTTCAGTGCCGTATACCGGGCCTTGTCATTTTTGGTAATTGCCCCGACCCCGTATAAGATGCCCAGTGCCGGGATACTGTAGAAGCCGCTTCCCAGCCTTTCAAATCCGTATTTTGCAGCCTGATCCAGGAATTGGGTATGGGATAACTGAACTGCTTTCTGAATCCTGGCGTCCTGGGTGAAGAGTACCGCGGTGACAAGCACGACACCTGAAGCGGCCATCCACTGGTATTTGTTCCACCTGTAAGGTGCAATGGCAATATCCCTTGAATCGGTCAGCCACGATTTGAAATAGGCCTTGTCGGGAATGGTCGAAAGCGTCCGTTCATTTTTAGGGATCGCCCGCAGCCTGACATAGGAGGTATCCTCCTGCGCCATTATGTTAACACCAGAGATAAAAAAAAAGACAATAACGATGATAGGGGCGATTTTCATTCGTGTCAACATGGGATAAAATTTCAGATCTTGTTATCTGATTTCAAAAATAACATTTCCTTCAGGTTATTGTATTATATAATTCCGGTTGAATTTTACATAATTCACACATTCCCTTATTAAAAAACACCGGTCCTGAATGGATCGGTGTCAACGCATGACGGCACTTCATCGTCTCTTTTCAGACATGAATATTCATCAGGTAGGCAAAAAGTCCGAAAACCTTGAGCAGCCATACGATCACCACAACCACGACCACAACGTTGAAGATCCTTTTTATCTTGATATCCATCGGTATGTAGGAGTTGACGAGCCAGAGCAGCACTCCGACGACGATCAGTACGATTAATATTGTAAACAGTGGCATAACATATATTTTTAGGTAGAAGGCAAAGGTACAGGTCAGAAAGCCGGCAAGTGTTACATAACAAAATGAATAACTTACATCATTCACACATTGTTGGCATAATTTCAACTGAACCGGCAATGCATTCCGTTATTTATCAATGGACCAGGGCCCTGCTATTCCTTTTCCGCTCCCGGCGATATTTTTCCCTTGGCGGAAACTGGTTTAATTCATTCAACCTTTCGTAGGCTCTCAGTACCGATCGCGGGAACACCCCATGATAACTGATCCTGTAAAAAGAAAATCCATTATAGGGGATGACATTAACTGCCGCTGACATCTCAATCCTGTCTGCCACTTTCCTGCTTCTGAAAACTGAATAAAAAACCTCCGAGCGCCGGTGGTTCAACTCGCGGAACCTGTTATTTATCAAGGATGAATCGATAATCCTGGCATATTTTTCCTGGTTGGTGCAGAGTGCGGGGTCGTGGGTCTGGCTGTTTAAATACTGCAAAAAGCGGGGATCCTGCGGCGACAACCTGTCCACAGTTTCTGAATCATGTTCATTGAAGGTCCTGCTGGTTTTTTGACTGGCCGCCAGGAAATACTTTTTCTTTGCTTCAAAAAACAGGATATACTCCTTTTCCCTGGCATCGTACTGGTGCGGTTCAACAGAAACTACCGATCCGGGATTTTCGGCAAGGAAGTCCGCCATTTTTATCATAAATTTTTTCTGCCTGTCGCTCAGTGAGTACTGGCGCATCTGCCATTTCAATGTGAGCGACTTTTCAATTTCAGTCTCAAGGCTACTGACCTCCATCCGGTAAGGCGTGGTGAGCGGTTTTATAAAAATATTTTTAACAAGATCGGCCAGGATATCCCCCAGGTGGAATTCAGGGACCTTCAGGTTTCCTGTTATCGGAATTTCATAGTCAATCACATTCCCCTTTTCACGGATTAATGACATGATAACGGTGAGCGGAAGCCATGTGATGCCCCCGTTCTTCAAATGACCTGCAACCCGCGGGTCAATGATCACCAGGTGGTTATTGCTTTGGATGATCCCCTTCCTGACTTTCCACGACCCATTGATTTCCAGGCTCCCCCTGTCAACAGGAAAGGAGGTGTAGGTGACCAGGTAGGGGTTAAACATGGCGACAGGCAGTTGCTGAAGGTGATATTGCAGATCAAAATCGGTGCTGTCGCGGGGGTTTACTTTTAGGGTGACCATGGCATTGCCATATGGCAGAATCCCTGATTTAACAACCACATCAATCCATTTTTGCCTCTTATAAACAGAATCGGCCGTTATCTCCAGCGGGCTTAACTCAACTGAAAATTTCTCGAAGGGTTTGTAGTCGTTGAATTTAACATCCCCCCTGCAAATTTCAAACCTGTTGATCCTGTAGTTGCTCTGGAAAAAGTTCGCCGACAGCATTTTAATATAGCGGCCTATTTCAATGACAAGATTAAACCGGGCAGGATCTGAAATTACCCGGTTCATTTTTCCAGCGCTGCTGTCAAAGATAACCTGCAGGTTATTAAGCTTTTCATAGTGTTCGAATTTGAAAATGGGGTGAATGAGCGATACGGTATCGAACTGGTATTGATGTTTGCCGGGGTTAATGTTGATAATTGACAGGCTGAGGCGGTCAAAGGAAAACAGGTCATCACTCCGGTTTTTCCCAAAATGAAAATCATTGATGGCCATCCGGCCTGCGGCCGAGAGATTTTGTTCATCCTTCAGGTTACCGGTTGCCTTCAGATCGACGTCGAGGTTGGCGGTGAACTTGCCGCCACTGACCAGGTCACGGAGGTACTGACCAATGAGGTTCAGGTCGAATTTACGGGCGATAACCCGGTACCGGTAATCCATTGTCCTGAAATTTATGGTAAAATCGCCCCTGATATCTCCTGCCCCGATACCGGGCTGAAGGGCAAACTTTGCCGCCAGGGTGTCGGCATTCCACCTTTTCCCGGTACTTTCGATATTTACGTGACGGATAAAATAGTCGACCGGAACCTGCCGTTCGTGAAAATAAAATTCACCTTCGGTAATGTTAACATGGAGAAAATTAAGATGGACCGCCGAAGAAGTTTTACGCTTTTTCGACGGGGTAAACCTGGTTACCAGGTCACTGAAATTAAAATCCTTTTTATCCATGAAAACCGTTCCCCTGGGCTTGTCGAGGTCGAGTTCAGTTATTTCAACAATTTTATGGAAGAGCTGATGCAGGGAGAACGTTGCGCTTAGCCCATTCGCCGTAAAAAAAAGGCTGTCGGCCGGCCGTCCTACATTCCACTTCGTTGATTCATAAATCTTAAGGTTGCTGATATGGACATAGCCGGTAAACGGATTCACATAAATCCAGCCCGTGGTGATTTTCCTTCCCGTTACCTCTTCATCATAACGTCCGACCAGGTACGCGGCCAATGGGGATGCCACGATGATAACAACCACAAAGAGAACTGTAACGGTACAGATCAGGATCGCAACCGATTTTATCAACCTGGATTTCGTAAATTTCATTGGCGGTGGTATCGTCATCATTGCCGGATGGCCATGCGGTTACAGGATTACCCCCTGACAGGGGCCAAAGCCTAGCGACCTATTATTTCAGGGCCAGCTGGCGGCCTGTTCCCAGTTTCCAGTGTACACTCACCCCAACTTCATCAGGAGAAGTAGTGAGACCAAGGGCAAGATACCTGCTGCAGGGAACCTTGTGTAATGCCGGCACCACGATCCCGATAACGGCGCCCAGCACAAAACCAACGGCAACATCCGAGGGGAAGTGATCCAGCGATTTTATCCGCGCATAACCTATAGCAAGAGGCGGTACCGATGCAGCAAGGTACAGGAGATATTTAACCGCCCCGATATTGGGATGATAATCGCAATAGGCCTTGACCATAAAAAAGGTGCTGTAGGTGCACGATCCGACATGCCCGCTGAAAAATGAATTGCGGCTGTTGTTGTTCGCACGGACATCGTGGGCAAGGTCGGTATAATACACAACCGGGCGATAACGGTTGATGAAGGTTGGTCCGAACGGGCTGTAATTGTACATACTAAAGGTTACCGTGTGCCCCTCCACGTAAATTAACAACAGGTCCAGCCAGTCCCGGCGCATATTTTTATCAATCATCAGCAGGCTGGGAAGCAGGAAAATACCAATCTCCCCGTAATCCGATATTTTCTTGAATAATGGGCGGTCTGCCGGATTCTGCTGCAACGACCACCTGTCAATTGAGTTCAGTAAATTTCTCTGCAATTCCAGGTTTTTTGGAAGAAGTTCCTCATCGGTAACAGCTAATTTGTTTTTCAGGCGGCTGATGGCAAAAAAATCTCCTGCCATCCCCACGCCAATAATACTGCCTGTTACGATGTAGTTGACACGATACACTTTTGCTTTTTTTACAACTGTTTTCGTTGAATCGGAAGATTGGCAAAAAATTCCCAGGGGAATGAAAATGACCGCAAAAAAAATGACCAGGGCTTTCATAAGGTATAGTGCAAATTATGGGTGAATTTGCCGACGGCTACCTGGTGCCTGCGATCAGTTGCAATGGAAAAAATAATATTCAAACCAACTGCGGACAGGATAGGTCAACAGGTGCAAAGATGCAGCGGAATGGTTAAAGGAGTGTTACACAACTTTGAATGAAAGTTGCATCATTCACACATTTTCGAGGGCGCTCCGCTTTTTTGTTTTGAGCGACTTAAAAAAGGAGGGCGTCAGGCCGGTCACCTTTTTAAACTGGTGGGAAAGATGCGCCACACTGCTGTAATGCAGTTTCCAGGCAATTTCGGAAAGGTTAAGCTCGTCGTAGATGATCAGCTCTTTTACCCTTTCAATTTTATGAAGGATCATAAAATGTTCAATGGTAATCCCTTTGGTTTCGGAAAAGATATTGGCAAGATAGGTATAATCGTAATCCAGTTTTTCGCACAGGTAATCTGAAAAATTCGTTTTTGGCAGTTCATCGGAATAATGAATCATTTCAATAATGACATTCTGAATTTTTTCAATCAGGATGGCCTTTTTATCGTCCATCAGTTCAAGCCCCGATCTTCGTAAGGCAATTTTCAGTTGTTCACGCTGCTGTTCAGAAATATCTTCCATAACCTCAACTGTTCCCAGATCCACGGTAAGATGGTGCAGTCCCATTTTTTTCAATTCCTCCTTTACCACCATTTTACAACGGATGCTTACCATGTATTTGATATAGAGCCTCATGCGAAGTATCCTTGTTTTATAACCTTTATCTTTTTATGTTCATTTATTTTCCTTAATTCGTTCAATCCCGGCATTCCGGGTGAAATTGAGATGATCTGATCAAAATTATAAGAAAGAACACTACCCGTCCTGCAGCCTGTCAGGCGGGTAGTGCTCATTGACATCAAAAAATCAAGGATGCCTGTTTGATTATTTTATGACAACCAGTTTCTTCACAAGCAGGTTACTCTCCGTGTTGATGATGATGTGGTAGGTTCCCTGCGGCGCCGCTGAAAGGTCAATTTCATATTCGGCGGATCCTTTGCATTCTTTGGTCAGGATTACCTTACCCGTGAGATCCTGAACGCTGACATCCATCCTGCCTTTATTTGCCTGGCCCGGGATGATTTTAAAGATACCCCTGGTTGGGTTTGGGAAGATCTGAATGGAATTTTCGGGATGTTCAGCCACACCAATGGTCGATTTTGCCTGGGAAACGGTAACGGTCTGGACAGGAAGCGACGTACCCGTAACCTGGATGTTGGCCACCCTTGCGAGGTGGTCGGTATTTACCGTATAATCGGCTACGATGGTGCCATTTCCCGACCCGGAGGCGGTAACGGTGCACCAGGAGGCATCGCTGACCACGGTCCAGTTAACGTTGGCGGTGACGGTAAAGGCTGTAGTTCCGGCATCGAAGGATACATTCTGGATCGGGGGCGTTACACTCATCAAGGGGGTATAGCCTGCCTGGGTAACCGTAACGGTTTCGGAAGGGATCCCGGGGGCGGTAACCGTGACATTGCATACCCTTGGGTTCAGGGTGGGGTTCTCGGTATAGGTCGCAACGATCGCACCATTCATCGATCCCGAGGGTGTCACCGTACACCATGCAACATCGCTGGTAACCGTCCAGGTGGTGTTGGAAGAAACGCTGAACTGGGTGTTGCCTGCAGGAGAAGTTACATTGATGTTGTGCGGCGTAACCGACAGCATGGGAGCCACGGCAGCCTGGGCCACCGTAACAGTTTGTGATGAAACGCCAGTTCCGTTGACGGTAATATTGGCAACGCGCGGAGTTACGGCCGTGTTTGCCAGGTAGGTGACCTTGATGGTGTCGTTGTTGACTCCCGAGCCTGAACTGGTAATGGTACACCAGGCAGCGTCGCTGGCTGCAGTCCATGTCGTATTGGAATTCACCAGGAAGGTGGTTGTCCCGGCATCCGTCATCACATTACGGCTGGGAGGCGTAACGGCAAGAAACGGGGCAACAAGGGTGGTAAACGACATGTTGGTCCCCGAAGCGGGGCCACCGGCGCTGGAGGCAAAAATCCTGAAATAATAGGTTGTCGCACTCTGCAGCCCCGTAAGCGGAACGCTGATATCCACGGGAGTAACGCCCGATCCTGCCGACAGGGTGGTCGTAGTATCGGTCATTCCAAACGGAGTGGTTCCATACCTGAAAAAGTAGGTTGTCGGCAGTCCGTTTGGATTGATCTGGCCGTTGATGTTGGCGGAATAGACCTTTACCGAATCGGCTGCTTTGGTAACGGCGACCGGCGGGATGCTGAATTTAAACGAGGCGATCTTGGTTTTCTGGTTGCCGCCATACATATCGGTATACCAGAATGTCTTGTCGTCGGTAGGGTCAACCGACATCTGGGAATAGTCTCCCCAGCGGTTGATCCCTGTCTGTGAATTTGTCCCGATCTGGATGGTATCTTCTGCAATATCAAGGACTCCGGTTCCGGCGGCATAGGCCGTTGCCGACTGTCCGCAATAGAGGATACTGGGATACATGGAGGTACTTGAAACGGAATAACCCAGCGCGAGTTCATTGAAGCCGTTCAGCATGATGCTGCCCATCCAGCGGCTGTGGATGTCGGGGGCGTAGGTTCCCTGTTGCCTGACCGACCAGGTTGAGGCGGTTTTCCGCAATTCATACCAGCGGATCCCGGCATGGTGCGCGCCGTCGACATTCACGGTATGACAGCAGACGATGGTCTGGTAACCACCAAAATTACGGTACTGGGGCACATTCATGATCACCTGGGGGATGCCGTCAACGCGCTGGCTGGTACCCTTCTGGTCAATGTTGTTCCAGTTGTTGCCAAAGCTGCTGCTGAATGGCTGTACATCCAGCTGCTGCGTGCGGACGAAGGTTGAAAGCGAGGGAGTTGTCCAGTTGACGCTAAGTTCATATAGCCAAAGCTGGTCGGTCCCTCCACCCAAAGCGTCGTCGTTGAAGGCGATATACATGCCGGGAGTACCTGCAGGCGCAAGCGGACCATCGTTATCGATGGGTGGAACACACATAAAACCGTCGACAGAGGCGGGACGCCATGCATTGTTAAAGGCAATTGCCTGGGCTACACCCCCGGTAAGCATCTGGTCGCGCTGATAAACGTAAATGTCATTTCCCGAACTGTTGTTGTCGCCCATGTAATAACCGTCGCGCCAAACGCTGAATTTCGGGTAATCGGGCATGGCATCCACCGGGAAGGAGTACTGGTGCCACGAGCCCAGGGGATCGTTGGTAGCCGAGATGGCGAACATAATATAGTTGGTCCCTGAATTCGGGATGGAAAATTCCGTCACGACATACCGGTCGGCCTGGTCATCATACAGCATAACAGGGTCGCCGTCATTCCTGTTGGCACCCGGCACACTGCCGAAAATCTGGTTGATATTGGTGGGACCGGCTACCAGGGTTCCCGATTTATCATAAATTGCATAAACACAGTTGATCAGCTGCATAAAATGGTTGCGCCCCGCAGTACCGTTGCAATCGGGGGGATAATAGGGTGAGCCCTGTCCCGGAAAATTCACAATCGGTGCTTTATTGCCGTTTTTCACAGTGCCCATAAAATCCTGCCACGCAGGATCCGGACCTTTTGGCAAAGCGGTGGATGCATAAGGGAAAACACGCTTTTTCAATCCCTCATTCAGCTCACGTTTCTTACCCTTTTTCACAAGCTGATCAAATTCGGATTTTGTCATAACCGGGGCATCGCGAAGTGGTTTGCTAAGTCCATAATAGGTGCCGGTAACAACTTTGGCCGGGTGTACCGGGATATCCTGGGCATAGAGCCCCAGCATAAACAGGCAGAAAAAGGTTGTAAGCAGTAAATGTCGTGTTTTCATAAGTTGCTAATTGATTATTTTACAAATTTAAAACAATATTTTACAAATCTGATGGCCCCGGAAAACAAATTCCTTAAAAACCGCCAGGATATATATTATGCTCATATTCTATAACTTAAAAAACAATCCACCCTAACATCCATCAGGGTTGATTCAATGAACAGGCTACCGTTATTTAAAGGATCCTAAATGAAGCAGCCGGCACTTTTCCTATGTCAGGGGAACAATCTTGCTTTTTGTCCCGATCATTTTTATATTTGCGCCAATTAACAAGCGTAATTCAGTACCTGTTTCACTGTTACCAGCATTTTAAAATACTGCAAACATTAACGTTATAACCATAGGATCAACTTATGAAAATCCTGAAAGATTTCAAGGAATTTGCCATGAAGGGCAATGTAATCGACCTGGCGGTGGGTATCATCATCGGCGCAGCCTTCGGAAAAATCATCTCATCCCTCGTGAATGATCTCATCATGCCGCCCATCGGGCTCCTGGTAGGCGGGATTGATTTCAAAGAGATCGTCGTTAACCTGAAAGAGGCCGTTAAAGACCCGGCCACCGGGAAGATCCTGAAAGAGGCAGTCACCCTGAAAATCGGCAATTTTATCCAAACGGTGGTTGATTTCCTCATCGTGGCATTTGCCATCTTTATGATGGTCAAGGCAATCACCAACCTGAACAGGAAAAAGACCGATTCCGCTCCCGTTGCCCCTCCTCCCCCAACCAAAGACCAGGAGCTCCTTTCCGAAATAAGAGACCTGCTGAAAAAGGGTCAGGGTGAATAACAAATAATTTAATATAAAAATTTCAACTGCTTTAATATGAAACAATTATATATATTAATATTGTCGGTTTTATTGGCCGGTGTCGCCTACGGCCAGGATATCCAGAAAGTTGCAAAGGCCAAGACAGAGGCACTGGCGGAGGTTCAGCCGGATAGCACAAAGTCATGGTTTGTCCAGGGAAACGGCTCCCTGCAATTTTCACAGGCATCGTTTTCAAACTGGTCGGCAGGAGGCCAGAATTCACTTGGACTGGTGGCCTGGATTAATTTCAAGGCGAATTACCATCATGGCAAGCATATATGGTCAAACAACATCGACCTGGGGTACGGCTTCAACTACCTGGGTAAAGGCAGTGATGCAAAATTCAATAAAACCAACGACAAGATTGAAATCACCAGTGCTTACGGATATGAACTGCACCCGAACAAAAAGTGGTATCTCACCGTACTGGTAAATTTCAGGTCGCAGTTTGACAATGGGTATAATTACCCTGATGACAAAACGGTCATTTCAAAATTCATGTCCCCCGGTTACCTGGTTGGCGGTATCGGGGTCACCTACGCACCCGTAAAGTGGTTTTACCTCTACCTCTCGCCGTCGTCGGGACGTTTTACCTTTGTTACCGACAAAAAACTTTCCGATTCGGGCGCCTTCGGCGTTGAAAGAGGAAAAACCATCCATGGCGAATTCGGCCCTTACCTGCGTGCCGACCTGAACAAGGACCTCGCCAAAAACATCAACATCACCTCAACCCTGGAGCTCTTTACCGATTATCTCCATAAGCCGGGAAACATCGACGTAAACTGGAGCCTCCTGCTAAGCATGAAGGTCAACAAGTGGCTGGCGGCCTCCATCCAGACACAGCTGCTGTACGACGACGATATCACCATTAAAACCGATCCGAACAAACCGGGAGGTCCCCGTACCCAGTTCAAGGAGCTGCTCGGACTTGGATTGACCTACAAGTTTAAATAACTATATTTAAAAACCATAATCCTCTTTTGCCGCCCTGACGAAAAAAAGGCGTCCAAAGAATCCAATTTTGAACTTGTGTGAACCATTTTTATCTTTATGGTTAGAAAACGCGTCGAATAAAGGGCACAATCCGTATGAAAAACAACAAACTATTAAACATGCAATAAGACTTTTTTTCAGTCTGATTAACATATGACAATAATTTTTCACGGTCGATAATCCCCCCTTTCTAATAATTTTATCCGTATTTTTGAAGTCAAAATAAATTGTTATGGCACATCATGCAGAAGACACCGGAACGCTCACCCATGAGCAACTGAAATTCAGGGAACATACTGAACGCGGGGCCAATTTTATCAAGATCGACCTGTTTCGTTCTGCCAGGGAGGAATTCAAAGCGGCATTGCTTTACAAGCCCGGCGATGAAGAATGCCTTCGGAAAATCGACGAGATGAATGCCAACATTGCCCGCGACCGCAAGACGATCTTAGTGGTAGCTCCCCTGGTCATCCTCCTTATTGTTGCAATTGCCTTGCTGATGTGATAAGGCCTCCCGTAAAACCCCAGTAATCCATGAAAGAAAAACCGATCAAACAGCTTGCCCTTGTCAGGAACGACCCATGGCTTGAACCAGCAGCCCCGGATATCATGGCACGGTATGAGCGTTACAGGTTCACCCTTTCCGGGATCGAAGAGGACTGGGAGAGCCTGAATAAATTTGCAAATGCCTACCAGTTTTATGGATTCCACTATGACCGGAACCTAAAAGGGTGGTATTTCCGCGAATGGGCCCCGAAGGCCCAGGATATCTACCTTTTCGGAGATTTCAACAACTGGCAGCGTTATTCGCACCGGCTGACGCCGAATAAATATGGACAGTGGGAGATATTCCTGCCTGATGAAGAATATAAGGACCGGCTGACGCACCAGAGCAAGGTCAAGATACTGGTGCATTCCGAAACAGGCTGGCATGAAAAGATCCCCTCCTATATCCACCGGGTTGTGCAGGATACCGACTCGGTTGATTTCAGCGGGCAGCACTGGGCTCCTCCGAAGCCGTTCGACTGGGAGGGCGACCATTTCGACATCGCACAGCTCAACGAACTGCTCATCTATGAATGCCATGTCGGGATGGCAATGGAACACCTTTCCGTTGGTACCTTTGTAGAATTTGCCGACTATATCATCCCCTACATTAAAAATTCAGGTTACAATGCCATCCAGCTGATGGCCCTTGCCGAGCACCCCTATTACGGCTCCTTTGGTTATCATGTCACCAGCTTTTTCGCGGTTTCGTCGCGGTTCGGCACTCCCGAGGAGTTGAAATACCTGATCAGGAAGGCGCATGAACAGGGAATTGCCGTGCTGATGGACCTGGTGCATTCGCATTCGGCAAAAAACACGATGGAGGGGCTCAACCAGTTCGACGGATCGGAGGACCAGTATTTTCACCCCGGTGAACGGGGCGACCATCCCCACTGGGATTCAAAATGCTTCAATTACGGGAAACGCGAAGTCATGCAATTCCTGCTTTCCAATATCAAATACTGGCTGCGCGAATTCCATTTCGATGGCTTCCGGTTTGACGGTGTCACCTCGATGATGTATTTTGATCACGGTTACCGGGAAGTCTGGGATCTCAACGGATATTTCAAGGATGGCGTCGAATGGGATGCGCTGATCTACCTGCAGCTTGCCAACACCCTTATTCACAAGGTCAAACCCCACGCGGTTTCCATTGCCGAAGATGTAAGCGGCATGCCGGGATTGTGCAGGCCCATCCGTGAAGGCGGGATCGGCTTTGATTACCGCCTGGCCATGGCCATACCCGATTTCTGGATCAGGGTGCTGAAGGAGAAAAAAGATGAGGAGTGGAACATCCATGAGATGTGGTCGGTCATGACCGACAGGCTGCCAGATGTAAAAACCGTGGCCTACTGCGAATCGCACGACCAGGCGCTCGTAGGCGATCAGACGATCGCTTTCAGGCTGATGCAGAGCGAGATCTATTTCAAGATGAACAAGGCCGACGAAAGCCACGTCATCGACCGGGGCATCGCCCTGCACAAGATGATCCGGCTGATCACCATCACCACGGGCGGCCAGGCCTACCTGAACTTCATCGGCAACGAATTCGGCCATCCCGACTGGGTTGATTTTCCCCGGGAGGGAAACAACTGGAGTTTCCAGTATGCCCGCCGGCAGTGGTCGCTGATCGAAAATCCCGACCTGAAGTACCGTTACCTTGCCCTGTTTGACCGCCAGATGCTGGCGCTGGTGAAAAACTTCAAGCTGTTCGACCAGGGTTTCGCCAACCAGCTGAATATGGATGAACAAAACCAGACCATCGTCTTTGAGCGGCAAAAACTAATTTTCGTATTCAACTTCCACGTTGCAAACTCCATTCCCGATTACGAATTTGTGGTTCCCGAACCGGGCGACTACCGGATCATCCTCAACACCGACCGGGCCGACCTGGGCGGTCATGACAGGGTGAACGAAAACCTGGTATATACAACGCGGTTTGATGCGACAACCCAAACGCATCACCTGATGATCTATAATACAAACCGTACCGCCCAGGTGTTCGAACGGATTCTTTAGCCTTATTTTTTTTCATATCTTTGCATGAAAATCCAGCGCTAAATCCTTCTCGTTATGAATTCTCTCCTTCATGGTGCCACCCTCCCGAAAGTCAAGCTGATGATGGTTTTTGTTTCTGCCCTGATGATCCTGTTGTCGGCAGGCAGAGAGGCCTCTGCAGCCCCCGACACCACCTGGTCGGTCACCTTCAGCGTCAACATGTCGAAGGCAGTTAAGGAACACACCTTCAACGCGGCTACCGATTCTGTTTTCGTGGTGCTGAGCCCGGGGATCGCCCCGCTGAAACTGGTTGAAGGAGCCGGGTATGTTTACTCCGGGACCTTGTATAATGAGATTGATTCCACCACAACCTATACCTACTACTTCAGAAAAAACGGCTCCACGCCTGAGGCCATAACCCGCCAGTTTATCCCTAAACCGGGAATGTCAACCATCGCCGTGTGGTGGAACAACGACCCGCTGAACATCACCACCTTTGTTGCCAACATGCAATATGCCGCACAAAACCAGCTCTTCAACCCCGCCACCGATTCCGTGTCGGTCGTGGGGACCATGAACAATATGAAGGGCTCCCCAAAGATGACGAGAATAGGCACTTCCCTGAATTATTCATATTATTACACCCTTGCCCCGGGCAGTGTTGTGGAATACAAATACCGCATCAACAGGGGCGACACTGCAAAAGGGCAGGCGGAACTGGTCAACCAGCCGAACCGTCTTATCCTTATTCCTGATACGCTGCTGGAAGTTACCGACGATTATAACAACGTCAACCCTTCAAAGCTGCTCATGACCTTCCGGTGCAACATGGCCTATTATGTAAAGTCTCACCGGTTCAGCATCTCGGCCGATTACCTTGACATTGCCGGAAGTTTCAACAATGGCGGGGCGCATGATGTTCTGTTCAGGTTGGATACCGACACGGTATATACCCTGCGGAAATTCCTGGATACCACCTATATCCACCAGGCGCCTATTACCTTCAAATTCAGGATCAACGGCAGCTGGAGCAGTGCAGAACTTACCGGCAAACCAAACCGCACCTATACCCTTCACGACACCACCGGTGTGCATCCCAATATTTTCAGCTGTTATTACAACAACCTCGACCCGACGATCCCCACGCGGCCATGGGCCTACAACCTTGGCATACAGGGCACCCTTATCCACAAGCAGATCCTGAGCGGCATCTACACCTACGAGGATGTCAACGGCATCCCTGAAGACAGCACCACCTACCGCTGGCTCCGCAGCACGGATGCAGCAGGCATCAACGCCGTGGCCATCGATTCGGCCCGGAAGATCACCTATACGGTTGATACGCTCGACATGGGCAAGTACCTGGTCTTCGAGGTGACCCCCAGGGCTGCAAAGGGTGATTCAGCCGTCGGCATACCGGTGCGCTTTGTATCAGGCGCAGTTGTTTACGGCGTTGGCATTGATGAACACCAGGCCCTGATTACCCGGGTTTATCCCAATCCTGTCACCGATCTCCTTACAGTCGAGACAAGCAGCGACGTTACCACCGTGGAACTGATCAACCTTGCAGGACAACGGGTTATGACGGCCCGTGGATTCCTGACGCGGTTGATCCGGTTATCACCGGGACATTTGCCCAAAGGCATTTACCTTCTTAAAGCAACTGCGAAATCGGGCGATTTCGGTGTAATCCAGGTTGTTAAGAACTAAACAGACTCCTTTCATCCCTGTTTTAAAACTGGAAATATTTTTTTATTTTTCACAAATGTTTTTAATTGGGTATCAATTCGTACCTTTGCAGCCACATTTGAAAGATTGTATCTCAATCTGTAAGTAATCCTTCCCCTTTTACAATTCAGCCCAGCATACACTTTTTTAATGAAACCCGGGTAAAACTGTTCTTCAGTTTATCATCGGGGTTAATCAATATTATATATATCTAAATCCATTAAATGAATTTTGAAAATCTGAATCTTATCCAGCCGTTATTGAATGCGGTAAGTAAGAAAGGGTACCTGAACCCCACACCAATCCAGGAAAAAGCAATCCCGGTTATTCTCCAGGGAAAAGATATTTTTGGCTGTGCACAAACCGGTACCGGTAAAACGGCTGCCTTCGCGCTGCCAATCCTTCAGTTGCTGGAAACTGAAAAAGAACGCACCCAGCGCCGTGCCGTGAAGGCATTGATCCTTGCCCCTACCCGTGAACTGGTAGCCCAGATCAGCGAAGAGATAAACAACTATGGCAAAGAACTTGACATACGCCTCGTTACCATCTATGGCGGTATTTCGCAAAAAGCCCAGACCCAGTCGCTGCAGCGCGGGGTTGATATCATCGTTGCCGCACCCGGCCGTTTGCTCGACCTGATGAACCAGGGATTTGTCCATCTCGATAAGGTAGAATACCTCGTACTCGATGAAGCCGACCGCATGCTCGACATGGGCTTTATCAACGATATCAGGAAGATCACCGCGAAACTGCCGGCAAAAAGGCAGACCCTGCTGTTTTCAGCAACAGCTCCTGATGAGATCAGGAAACTGGCGGCTTCGCTGCTGCACAACCCTGTACAGCTTAACCTTTCGCCGGATGCCATGCCACCCATCCTGGTGTCGCAATCGGTTTACCACGTAAAAAAGGAAAACAAGAAGCTGCTCCTCACGCATGTGCTGAAAAATGATGCTGTGGAACATGTACTCATTTTTACGCGAACCAAACATGGCGCCGACAAGGTTGTCAAGGACCTTATCCGCAACGGGATCAAGGCGCAGGCCATTCATGGCAATAAATCACAGAGTGCCCGTGACAAGGCGCTGAAGGATTTCAAGAGCCGGAGCATCCGCGTGCTGGTAGCAACCGATGTAGCCTCCAGGGGTATCGATGTTGACAAACTGACCCACGTAATCAATTACGAAATCCCGGAGCAGGCTGAAACCTATGTTCACCGCATCGGACGGACCGGAAGGGCCGGCGAAACCGGGGCTGCATTATCCTTTTGTTCGGCCGACGAAAAGGCCTACCTGCGAAACATCCATAAACTGATCCATAAGAATATCGATGTTGTTACCTCGCATCCCTTCGCGATAAATTAATAATCACCTTCTCCAGTAATAGCCGTGTGTGGATTTTCCCCTTAACCCCGGGAAATTCACACACGGTTTTTGCTACAATGACGCCAGATGGAAACAGTTTTCCGGACAATTCCGGCTACATAACAATACAAGTAAGTGTTATGGTACTGTATTTCAAATTGTTCGCTGACATTGAGGGATCTTGCATTCCAATCCAATATTTTATTGGAAATCAACATTTCTTTTTGTAATTTTATTGGGTCGCAGGGAGCTTTCAATTCAACAGACTCCGACCCTTTATGAACGCAAATGGAAAGATATTTCCGGTAATCATCATATGGCTAACAGGGACCATTATTACCCTTACAGGCCTTACGGCCGCGATTGGCTGGTTTTCCGGGAATAAAACCCTGATGGCCATCATTCCCGGGCTGGAGCCGATGATGGTAAACTCGTCGGTTTGTTTCTTTGCAGCTGGTATCGCACTGCTTTCATCCGCGTTGACGAAGGGCAGGTCCAGGTTGTACGTGGTACGCGCGCTTTCCATGGTGCTCATCTTCTTCGGCGTGCTGACCCTCATGGAATATTTTTTCCACCAGGACCTTGGCATCAACAACCTCTTTATCAAAGACAGGTATAGCAGGACAATTTTTTTTGGCGGCCACATGACCCTTTCAGCAGCGCTGAACTTTTTCCTTGCGGGGATTGCCCTTTATTATATCCATTCCGCCGGTAAGGTTTCATTCTGGATTGCCCAGGTTGCCGCATTGCTGACAGGGGTTATCTCGTGGATTGTGCTGGTGGGGTACCTGTACAATATCGGGCAGGAGTTCTACATAGGTCCTTTTTCGACCATGACCATCACCTCGGCCACCCTCTTTTTCCTCCTGGCAATAGGCATTTTTATCTGTTACCCCGAACAGGGTATATTTTCAGTTCTTTATGGTCACGGCAATGGAACCATACTGGCCAGGCTGTTTTTCGTGGCTTCAGTAGGTGTCCCGCTGCTAGCCGGTTTCCTGGTGGTGATTGGCGAAATTGCCGGCTGGTTCAATACAGCATCCGGATCAGCCATTGCCGCCATCATCAATGTAATCGTGCCGGGCACCCTGATCATTCTCTCGGGCAGGTGGCTCAACAGGTCGGAACAACTCGTGCAGGACAGCCATCACGCACTGCTGAAAAGCGAAGAACACTACAGGGGGTTGTTTGATCATATGGTCGAGGGTTTTGCCAACCATAAAATGCTTTTTAAGGATGGCAAACCTTATGATTATATTTACCTGGATGTTAATGAGGCTTTTAAAAAAATGACAGGTCTCACCGATGTGATCGGGAAAAGGGCAAGTGAAGTCGTGCACAATATCCAGCAGGACAACCTTGATATTTTTGAACGGTACCGTGAAGTTGCCGCTTCGTCAAGGCCATCGAGGTTTGAGACCTTTTCGCCGGCCCTTAAATCCTGGTTTTCCATCTATATATATACCTTGGAAAATGATGAGTTTGTAACGGTTATTGATAACGTTACGCAACGTAAAGAGGCTGAAGACGCCATCAGGCTGAATGAAGAAAAATTAAGGTTGCTGTTTGATGTACTGCCTGTAGGAGTCTCGTTTCATGATGCTGACAGCAGGATCGTTCAAATGAACCATGCCCTGGTGAAAATCCTCTCAGTTTCAGAGGATGCCCTGCTTGACGGGAGCCATCGCATCCGGACTTTTATCGACAGCAGCGGAAGGCCTGTTTCACAGGAAGAATGGCCTGTCATCAGCGCCCTGCGTGAGAAAATTCCGGTTCATGACAAAGAGATCGGCATCTGGCTCGATAACGGGGAAACCAGGTGGCTTAATGTCAATGCCGCCCCTGTTTCCTCTGCCAACCTGGGGGCGGTCGTGGTTATCACCGACATTACCCGTCAAAAACAGATCGAGATGGACCTGGTCGCCTCACAGCGGGATCTGCGCGATACCCTCACCCGGCTGACGGAAATGGAGGAGGAGATCAGGCGTAAAGCAGCCATCGAACTGCACGACCAGGTAGGACAGAATCTCACGGCATTGGTCATTAACATGAACTACCTCAAATCCCAGCTCATTTCCGGAGCAAACCCGCGACTGGTGAAATTCCTCGACGATTCGATCCAGCTTCTTGAAGATACCATCGCTCGGACACGCGACATCATGGCCGAACTTCGGCCTGCCGTACTCGAGGATTACGGGCTCTATGCAGCAATACAGTGGTATGCCACCCAGTTTTCAGGCAGAACCGGATTGCCGGTTATGGTCCAGGGGCGTGACCTTGCCTATCCGCTTCCCGCCCGGGTTGAGTATGCCATGTTCCGTATCGTTCAGGAGGCCTTTACCAATATTGCCAAACATGCCCATGCTTTGAAAGCAAGTATCAGCCTGGTGGAATCGGAACGAGAAGTAACCCTGGAAATTGCAGATGACGGAGTTGGTTTCGACACGGGTTCATTGAAACATAAAGAAAATCCCACACTGGGGATGATTGTCATGAAGGAACGCAGCAAGGCAGCAGGCGGCATTTTCAACATTACCTCGTTACCGGGACACGGAACCACGATTACATTTCAGATAACCCGCTGATTTATGGCTATTTCAGTTATCATAGCAGATGATCACACCATCGTTCGCGAAGGACTCCGCCTGATCCTGGAATCCTCGGGCGTGGCCTCGATCGTTTCAGAAGCGAAAAACGGACTCGAAGCGGTCCACCAGGCTCGCCAGTATAAACCTGAGGTAATCCTGATGGATATCGCCATGCCGGTGATGAATGGCATTGCCGCGACAGAACGCATCCACGAAGAATCCCCCTCCATCGCCATCGTGATCCTCTCCATGCAGTCAACCCTGGAGGATATTTACCGCGCCTTAAGGGCCGGGGCGACCGGGTACCTGCTGAAGGAATCGGCCGGCGCCGAAGTCATTGAAGCCATTATCGCAAGTAGCCGCGGCAAACGATACCTGTCACGCAAAGTCGATGACATCCTGATCGACGGCTATATTCACCAGCGCAACGGCATGAATGGCATCGGCCCTCTCGAAAGCCTGAGCCCCAGGGAACTGGAGGTTCTTCAAATGGTAGTCGAAGGATTATCCTCCCAGCAAATAGCAGAATTACTCTTCCTCTCTGCGAAAACCGTTGAAACATACCGGTCACGATTGATGCAGAAGCTCGGCATCAAGGACATCCCCGCCCTGGTCAAATTTGCCATCCAGTACGGGGTGACTAAAATTTAAGTGGATCCCCTACCCAACCTGTCAAACTTTCCCCACACAAGACCCCCTCTGTTTGGCAGTATCTTTAGCAGGTGCATGAAACCGTTCCTTTAAACATATCCATTGTGATCGTACTGATCCATAACGCTTTACGATCGTCCTGCCATAAATAGCTGGCAGAACTCTTTTCCCGGGCCGAAATTCCGGAAGCATCCACCGGGAGGGATGGTATTGACCATCCCCTGAAACACCCGGGATCCGTCGTGCTGCCCGACAAGGAGCTGCCTGATATGACGGTGGCTGAACGAACAGGATATCTTTGACAGGCTGCCTCATATTGTTGAGCGATGGATGGCCAAAGGAACATTTATTTGTTAGGTCTATGGAAACACATAACATTGATTATCAGAAAACCCACCGTCAATCACACGATATCCGTGATCCCAGGTATACGCGGGCGGAATCACTGGCCAATTTCGGTTTTTTCGAGGTTGACCTGCTTTCAGGATGGAACTACTGGTCACCCGGCATGTACCGCATTACCGGCTTCGATTCCGAAATACCGCCACCTACCCTGGAAACTCTATCCGACTGGGTTTTGCCAGCCGATCAGGGTAATTACAAATCATTCTATGATGAGGTATGCCGGGAGGGGAGTATCGGGTTTCTTGAATTCAGGCACCAGGACAGGGCTGATTCCATCAGCTCCTTTGCAGTTCACCTGGAACCTGAAGCGGACGACGAGGGATCGGTTATCCGGCTGTTCGGGACATTGCAGGAGATTTCTCCGGAGGGTATACCAACCCAGATAAATTCCTCACAAAACCTGCAATTCAATGCACCTCTCAACAACCTGCTGGAGGGTTGCCAGATCATCGGTCACGACTGGCGGTATCTCTATCTGAATGAACGTGCCGCCAGCTATGGAAGGTCGCGTGTTGATTCGTTGGTGGGAAAATCGGTCATGGAGATGTACCCTGGGATTGAACACACCCGGATGTACGAAGTCATGCATGAATGTATGACTGACAGGGTCAGCCGTACCGAGGATTTTGAATTCCTCTACCAGGATGGTGAAAAGGCCTGGTTTGAGTTCAGCATCCACCCGATACCCGAAGGAATCCTTGTCTTGTCGGTCGATATCAGCGGGCGGAAACATCACGGGGAACTTATCAGGGCCAGTGAAAGGCGCTACCAGCATCTTTTTGAACATATGTCGGAGGGATTTGCGCTGTGCAGGATGATCTTCGAGAAGGGCAAGGCTGTTGATTTCCTCTACCTGGATGTGAATGACAAGTTTGCTGAACTTACCGGGCTGACTGACGTGAAGGGAAAACTTGCCTCTGCGGCCATACCCGGAATCACCGAATCGGACCCCGAACTTATTGAAATGTACGGGAAGGTGGTTACAACCGGGATACCCGCCAAGTTTGAATTTTTTGTAGAGGCCATGAAAATGTGGTTCTCCCTTTCGGTTTACCGCCCCGAACCCGACCATTTCGTGGCTGTTTTCGACGTAATCAATGACCGGAAAAAAACAGAGGAAAACCTGCGTTTAAGCCGGAAAAAGTACCGCGACATGGTCGAGATGTCGCCCGATGCCGTCTGGGTAAACCGGGATGGTTTTATCGATTTCGTAAATCCTGCAGCGGTAAAACTATTTGGGGCAAACGCAGCAGGGGATCTTAAAGGGAAAGATGTTTTCACCTTTCTGCATCCCGACTCCTACCCGCTTGTACATGAGCGAATCCGGTCACTGACAGAGGGAAAACCAATTCCATTGGCTGAAGAAAAAATTATCAGGCTCGACGGTACCGTGCGATATGTTGAATCGGCAGCTGAACGTATCATCGATGAACCCGGGCTCGTCATCCAGGTCATCATGCGGGATATCACCGCCAGGAAAGAGGCGGAGCTGACCCTGAAAAACGAACGCGACCGTTTCTCCATGATTGCTGCAACGGTGCCCGGGCTGATCCTTTCCTTACGAAAAACCTCCGACGGTACCTTTTGCGTGCCATATGCAAGCCCCCAGATTGAAGAGGTGCTGGGCTTCAGCACCACGGAATTGCTTGAGGATGCCAGGCCATTGCTTGCAAGGATATTTCCCGAAGACCGGGATAAAGTCATCGCCTCCAACAGGGCATCGGAAAATTCCATGACCCCCTGGAATGATATTTACCGTTACCAACACCCGGCAAAGGGTGAATTATGGATTGAGGGTCGTTCAATGCCTGTCAGGGAGGCTGATGGCAGCACTATCTGGCATGGATTCCTTTACGATGTTACTGCTTCCAGGCAACTGGAAAATTCGTTACGGGAAAGCGAAGAACGATTCAGGGGATTGTATGATAATGCCACCATCGGTCTCTACCGGTCGACGCCCGAAGGCAGGTTCATCATGATCAACCCTGCCGGGTTACAGATGCTTGGATTCGAATGGCTGGAAGAGATTAATGAACGTAACCTGAAAGCAGATGGTTTCCTGCCGGGATACAGCTGGAAAGCGTTCCGGACTGCCATTGAGCAAAACGGCTTTATAAAGGGTTTGGAAAGCAGCTGGAGACGGAAAGACGGGTCGACCATTTTAATCAGGGAAAGCGCAGTGGCAATTTACGCAACCGATGGCAGCATTCAATATTATGATGGCACCTTCGAGGATATTTCAGAAAGGAAATCATTGGAAGAACAGGCCTTCCGGTGGCTTCACGTTTTCAGTGACTCAGGTTTGAGCCTGGCCATTGCCGATGCGAAGGACAACACTTTTTTACAAGTCAACCATGCATTTGCGTCACAACGCGGATACCAGCCCGAAGAACTCACCGGTGTACCTGTTCTCAGCCTCTACCATCCCTCCGTAAGGGATTACGTGGTCAGGCAAATAGAAAACATGGAAGCGTCAGGTCATTGCGTGTTTGAGTCGGTCCATCTTCGTAAAGACGGGAGTTCAATGCCGGTGCTTGTTGACATAACCCTGATCAGGGATGTTGAAGGAACCTCCCTGGCCCGTGTTGCCTATTCCCTCGATATAACTGAACAACTGCAACTGCGGGAGAAAGAACAGGCAACCCTCGGATTGCTCAAAATCTGCAATAACGCCCCCTCCTTCAGGGTGCTCATGCATAACCTGATCCAGTTCTTCAAGTCCTTTAGCGGTTGCGAAGCAGTTGGCGTAAGGCTGAAAGACCAGGAAGATTTTCCCTTTTATGAGTCGCTGGGATTCCCTGCTTCGTTTGTTATTCGCGAAAACCACCTTTGCAGTTTCGACGAATCGGGCGATCTGCTGATGGACGAGTTTGACCAGCCCGCACTCGACTGCATGTGCGGGAACGTCTTAAGCGGCCGTGTCGCCCGCAATCACCCATTATTTACGCAAAGAGGAAGTTTCTGGTCAGGCGATATCAATCACCCTGCGATGGCCAAAACCAGTTCCGACCCCTTTAGCATGACGCGTAACCGTTGCAGCCAGGCGGGCTATGAAACGGTGGCCCTTGTTCCCATAATGGCCAAGGGTAAAATTATCGGTCTCTTCCAGTTTAATGATCACAGGAAAAATCATTTATCATTGGAAAAAGTAACCCTGCTCGAGCAGCTGGTCGATTACCTCTCCATTGCCATGGCCAAAATACTTGCGGAAGAGGAGATCAGGAAGCTGAACGAGGAGCTCGAACAAAGGGTACTCGAACGTACAACCCAGCTTGCGGATGCCAATGCTCACCTGATCAGTCATGCCGACAGGATCGAGGATCTCTATAACAAAGCCCCTTGTGGATATCATTCCATCGATCCGACCGGTATCATCATGGAAATTAACGATACTGAACTTGAGTGGCTTGGCTATTCCCGGAATGAAATCGTCGGAAAAATCAATATCAATGACCTTTTTACAGAAACCAGCAAGCATGTTTTTACAGACAAATATCTGAACTTCAAGGATAAGGGATTCAGCCGTGATCTTGAATTGGAATTTGTTACCCGCAGCAACATGATTTTCCCGGTACTGGTAAGCAGTATGGCGATTTATGATCATGACGGGACCTATGTTAAAAGCCGGTCGTCGGTGGTTAATTTCAAGGAGGTGAAGCGTGCCAGGGAGGGACTCATTGAAAAGGCAAGATTGCTGGAGGAGACCAACCTTGAACTGGAGGCCTTTACCTACTCGGTTTCGCATGACCTGCGCGCCCCGCTCAGGGCTATCGACGGGTATACCAGGATCCTGGTGGAGGATTACGGCGCCCAACTGAATAAAGATGCAATATCGGTGGCTGCCGTTATCCGCGAGAATACCCATAAAATGGGAAACCTGATCGACGACCTGCTCGCTTTCTCCAGGCTTGGCAAAACCGAGATGTTCAAAGCCCGGGTCGATACGCAGGAACTGATTGACGAATGTCTTGTTGAACTTAAAACCACCATCCCGGAAAAGACGATCGTTTCCGTCAAATCACCGCTACTCCATGTGGAGGCCGACCGCTCCCTGTTGAAACAGGTCTGGATAAACCTGCTTTCTAATGCCATCAAATTCTCATCCAAGGTCGTAAAGCCTGAAATCGAGATCTCCTGCACCCGTGAAAATGACCAGGCGGTGTTCAAGATCCGTGACAACGGGGTAGGCTTTGACATGAAATACAGCAAAAAACTTTTCGGTGTATTTCAACGGATTCACAGCCAGCGGGAATTCGAGGGCACGGGCGTTGGCCTGGCCATCGTTCACCGCATCATCACCCGTCACGGAGGCTCCGTGTGGGCAGACTCGGAACCCGTTAAAGGTGCAACCTTTTATTTCAAACTCAAATTGTAACCTTACATTATGGAAAATTATTCCCCCGTAGAAATCCTGCTGATCGAGGATAACCCCAATGATGCTGCCTTGGCATTACGCGCACTCAGGCGCAAACACCTGGTAAACCACATCGAAGTGATCGATGACGGTGCAGATGCCCTTGACTTCCTGTTTCACCGCGGTAAGTATGAGGAGCGGATTAGCATGGCCCTCCCGAGGGTGATATTCCTTGACCTGAAACTACCCAGGATCGATGGCCTTGAAATTCTGAAGGAGATCCGTGCAAATGAAATAACGCGGAAACTCCCGGTGGTCATTGTATCCTCCTCAAAGGAAGATCCCGATATCAGCCGGGCATATGAACTTGGCGCCAACAGCTATGTTGTCAAACCAGTCGATTTCGAAACCTTTATCAAAGTCATATCAGAACTTGGCATGTACTGGCTTCTATTGAATGAACCTCCAAAAACCATCCTGTAATGCCGGCTGAAAAAAGAGATGATGTTGTTAAAATACTCATAGTAGAAGACAGGCCCGAGGATGCCGAATTTGACAAAAGAGAAGCAAATAAAGTATTAACATGCTGTGAGTTTCGCGTGGTGGAAACCCGTGAGGATTTCCTCCACGAACTTGAAACTTTTCAACCTGACCTTGTCCTTTCCGATTACTCGATGCCAACATTTGACGGGCTGACGGCCTTGCAGCTTTCGCTTGATCACAATCCTGTTACGCCGGTCATTATCGTGACAGGTTCAGTGAATGAGGAAACCGCCGTCGAGTGCATGAAGGCAGGCGCCTCCAACTATGTGATCAAGGAACAGATGCGCCGGCTGGGACCGGCCATCCTGCATTCTCTGGAAGAAAAAAAGGATAAACTTGCCCGGAAACAATCAGAAGAGGCCTTAAAAGAATCGGAAGAACGATTCCGGAATTATATCGAACTGGCTCCCGAGGGAATTTTCCTCACAGATTCCAGCGGGCAGTTTCTCATGGTGAATGAAGCAGCCTGCCGGCTGACTGGCTATACTCCTGTGGAACTGATGGAGAAGAATATAAGGGATCTGGTGTTTCCAGAAGATCTCGGAACCCTGCACCATAATTTCAACATGGTAAAGGAAACCGGGCAGGATAGTTCAGAAATACCTTACCGCTCGCATGATGGCAAGAGGGGAGTCTGGATCGTAAAATCCGTAAAATTGGGAGACGACCGGTTTCTGGGGTTTACCCATGACATCACCATCCAGAAAAATGCCGAGGAGGCCCTCCGCAAAAGCGAGATCCGGTTCAGGGAACTGTTTGAAAACGCTCCCATGGCCTACCAGTCGCTCGACAAGGATGGCAATTACATTGACATGAACCAGGCATTGTGTGACATGCTGGGATATGAGGCACAGGAGATGATGGGAACCTCCTTCGGCAATTATTGGGATCAGAAGCACCGTGATCAGTTCCCCGGCAACTTCAATTGTTTGGTTACCGAGGGATCGATCCGGGCAGAGGTTCCCCTAGTCAGTAAAGGCGGAGAGATTATAACCGCCCTGCTTGACGGGAGAACCCAGACCAATAACCAGGGAAATTTCGTTCGCACCCACTGCATCCTGGTGGATATCTCCAGCCGGAAAAAGAATGAAGCGGAGCTCCTGGCAGCCAAGGAAAAGGCAGAGGAGAGCGACCGTCTTAAGACTGCCTTCCTGAATAACATCTCCCATGAAGTGCGCACGCCGCTCAACGCACTCATGGGTTTCAGCAACCTGCTCAAGGATTCGGCCACAACCCCTGCCGACCAGGATTATTACCTGAGAATCATTAATCATAGCGGGGAAAGGCTGGTTAACGTGATCAATGACATCATCAGCATGGCCATGCTTGAAACAGGCCAGGAGGTTGTACGCGAAAGCCAGTTTGACCTGCTTGACCTGATGAACGAGGTGTTTATCACCTTCCAGGCGCGCGTTGTAACCTTCGAAATCTGTTTCAACTACCGCCCGGGCATTACCAGGGAGCAGTCGATGATCATTTCCGATGAATACAAGATCCGCCAGGTACTGACGAACCTTATCGGCAATTCCCTGAAATTCACAACCAAAGGCAATGTTGAATTTGGCTGCAACCTGGATGACACAACGCTGACCTTCTTTGTAAAAGATTCAGGAATTGGCATCGCTTCAGAGGATAAGCCCCATGTTTTCGAAAAGTTCTGGAAATCCAAACCCAGCGGTAACCGGATGTATGAAGGAACCGGCCTGGGACTTGCCATCTGTAAGGCATATGTTACGATGCTTAATGGCAAAGTCTGGATGCAGTCGGAACCTGGCTCTGGTTCTACCTTCTGGTTTACAATTCCATACCGGCAACCGGAAAAGCAACCCATTCCCGGTATCCCAGTAACACCGGCCGACCGGTCTCATCCGGTTCGACCAAAGACAATACTCGTGGCTGATGATGAGTACGACAACTTCCTGCTGCTGGAAATCATCCTGCAGAAGTTCAACGTCGGGTTAATCCATGTCTGGAATGGCATGGAAGCAGTAGAAGTATGCCGCAACAACCAACAGATCGATTTTATCCTGATGGACCTTAAGATGCCGGTTATGGATGGCATGGAGGCCACCCGCCTTATCAAACTGATGAACCCGGAAATCCCGATCATTGCTGTCACCGCCTATGCCATGAGCGGCGATGAAACCAAGGCGCTTGATGGAGGATGCGACTGGTACCTGTCAAAGCCCCTCAGAAAAGAGGTGCTGCTCGAAAAACTACGCCAGATGGGATTGATTAACGATGTATTGTCCTATGCACCGGGAGGTGCACATTTCTGATTCCTGTCAGATTTTAAGGCGGTTGGTTAGTTGCTTTAGAATTCTTTTACCAGGAACAGATAACCAGGAATCCGCTTTAACAGAAAGCATCTCCCGGTGTTTTGTGTCTCCCGGAAATTATTCTGTCGCAGACTTACAGTTTAATTTTTGCATAGAACATTTTTCTTTATTGTTTTTTCCACTGTGATTCCCCTCTCCATTTTTCTGGTTTTCAGTCCCCGGGCGGCAACTGCCATTTGATGCAACCCAGCTGATTCAAGGTGGAAAATTATTATACACCTACTTGTAATGGTGCAAAATTATAAAAAAGAAGATGTAAGTAAAGTAAATTTCTAACTAGTTATTCACAAACAGTTCACGTGATTCCTAACTAATAACCCATATCCTTAATAGCCTATATGAAAAAACAGGCCATAACATAAAGAGATAATCATTATGGTGTAAAATATTTTTACATGCCGGTTTCCGTAACCCGTTCATTTTATTTGTATTATACCATCACGCTTCGCATCGCCGGTTTACCATTCAGAGGGAAAAATTCCCATGCAGGGAAAAAACAAAAAGCAATGAATCACCTCCCGTTCGGAATGCACGCGCGGGGATGAAAGTATTACCTGAATTTCGTCATTTCGTCAGATTTTATTCCCGATCATTGTATCTTAGCTAAAAAATCCACCTGGCATACTGCCGGTAATTTATTCTTACCAGTTGGGTCTGTACCATTGGGAACAGAGTCCCGTTCAGGAAAATTCAAACTAAAATATGCTTGATTTACATGACCAATCCTGCCTATATCTGCGACAAACGCTATGATAAAACAGATTTCACCCGCATTACCATGGAAAAGGGTGATTATGAAAACTGCGATTTTAAAAATTGTGACTTTTCAAATACCGATTTATCGGCCATCAAATTTACAGGGTGCCGCTTTTCCGACTGCAACCTGAGCATGGCAAAGCTGCACAAAACCTCTTTCAGGGATGCGCAGTTCAACGGGTGTAAACTATTAGGGCTCCGCTTTGAAAACTGCACTGAATTTCTCTTTTCCGCCGGGTTTGACGGTTGCAACCTGAACCTCTCCTCCTTTTTTAAAATGAAGCTTAAACAAACTCATTTTAAACACTGCACTCTTCGGGAGACCGATTTCACACAGGCCGATTTAACCGCTGCTGTTTTTGATGACTGCGACCTCTCCAGGGCCACTTTTGAGAATTCGGTACTCGAAAAGGCAGACCTGCGAAGTTCCTATCTTTACTCCATCGATCCTGAGAAAAACAGGATAAAAAAGGCAAAATTTTCCCGGGCCGGGATTGCAGGACTTCTGGACAAGTACGACATTGAAATAGAATAGCCTTCGCTACCCTCTCGGATCGGCTTTCAGCGGCATCTTCGCCATCTGGTCGACATTCATGCTGGGAAAGCCGAACTCCTCCACGATTTTCCCCTTGACAAGATATACCCCGTCGCCCCGGAACGGGTACTGCGTGACCGCCTTCGGGAAATGAACGGTATCGAAAAAACGGCCGTTAACATCGATAAAGGTGCCGAAATGCATCCACTCCTTTTTGATCGTCCTGACATATTTGATCGTCACCAGCAATCCCAGCATGCGGACAGTCTTTCCCACGCAGCCCGCCATTTCGTGGGCCAGGATGTCGCCCCGGAATTTTGTTTCCAGCAGGTCGAAATAGCTGTAGGTTATCGGGAAGCCGAGCAGTTCTATCTCGTCGTACACATCGGTAAGGATATTCTGCTCCAGGAGGGGGAGTTCGAAGCGTTTCACCGGCAGGGCGCTGAACATCGACGCCTGGACCGTGAGCTGATTGTCGGTATCGTCATTTCCCGAAGCGCTGAATCCTGCCGCCACCGTGGATTCCCCGTTCTTCTGGCCGGCTGCCGGCTGGTTTCTTCCCAGGAGCATATGGGCCTCCCATAGCAGCGACGCCTTGGGTTTGCCGGTAAAGCGGAAGGCCCCGGCCCGGATCAGGATGATGAGCTGGTCGAGGGTGACCGGCACCCGCCCGATAAAATCCTCCAGGCCCGCATAGGGAATTTCGGCAGGCTGCCCGGAATCAGGAATGCGCAATTTAACAATCGACTTTGCCATGGCAGCCTCCAGGTTGGCCACATGGATAAATCCCAGGTAGATATCGTTCCCCCTGATACAGGTCTTATATTCACTCCGGTTTACGCAGGGCACATGCAGGTTTGCTCCCGAGATCCTGGCTTCATTGAAATAGACCCAGGAGGAGTAAAAGCCTCCGAAATTGTTGATGACTCCCGTGATAAACTCCAGCGGGTAATGGGCTTTCAGGTAAAGGCTCTGGTAGCTTTCCACGGCATAGGAGGCTGAATGTGCCTTTGAAAAGGAATAGCCGGCAAAGGATTCGATCTGCCGCCACACCTCCTTTGTCACCTCTTCGGGATAACCCGCGATCCGGCAGTTTTCGAAGAATTTGTCGATGATACGCTGCAACTCCTTCTTCGATCGGTACTTCCCGCTCATCGCCCTGCGGATCACATCGGCATCAGCCAGGTCGAGGCCGGCAAAGTGGTGACAGATCTTCAGCACATCCTCCTGGTAAACCATAACCCCGTAGGTCTCCTTTAGCTGCTCCTCCATCACGGGATGCAGGTATTTGAACTTATCGGGATGGTGAAACCTGAAGATGTACTCCTTCATCATCCCCGAGCGCGCCACGCCGGGCCGGATGATCGAACTGGCCGCCACCAGCGTGCGGTAGTTGTCGCAATTCAGTTTTTTCAGCAACCCCCGCATGGCCGGGCTCTCCACGTAAAAGCACCCGATGGTCCTGGCGTTGCGGAGCAGCTCCTTCACCTTCTCATCCTCCTTGAAGGCGCCAACCTGGTGAACATCGACACTGACCCCCCTGTTCCTTTTCACGATTTCCGCCGCCTCATAGATATGGCCGATTCCCCGCTGGCTCAGGATATCGAGCTTCTCAAAACCGATGTCCTCGGCCACGTACATGTCGAACTGGGTGGTCGGGAACCCCTTCGGGGGCAGGTCAAGCGCCGTATAGCAGGTGATGGACTCTTCCGAGATCAGCACCCCGCCGGCATGAATACTCCGCAGGTTGGGAAAATCGGCCATCATCTCCCCCAGTTCATTGATCTTCCTGATAATCTTGTTCTGATTTACCGCCTCCTCCGGATTCTTCAGATAGGCATCGATCTCCTGCTTCGGCAGTCCGTGCACCTTCCCCAGTTCCCTGCAGATCGATTTATCCCTGAAGGTTGACATGGCGCCGAGCAGGGCGGTATGTTCATGACCGTAACGCTTGAAAATATAGTCGAGCACCTCGTCGCGCTCCTTCCAGGAATAGTCGATATCGAAATCGGGCGGCGAGGTGCGCTTGGGGTTGATGAACCGTTCAAAATAGAGGTCGAGCTCGATGGGATCGACATCGGTAATTCGCAGGCAATAGGCCACAATGCTGTTGGCGCCGCTCCCCCTGCCTACATGGTAATAACCCCGCGACATGGAGTACCGGATAATATCCCATGTGATCAGAAAATAGGAGGCAAAACCCATCTTATCAATAATCTCCAGTTCATGACGGATACGCCGCCGGGCCTCGCTATGCCCCTTGCCATACCTGTACTGAAGCCCGTCCATGGCCAGCTTCTCCAGGAGGATGAGATCGTCGTAACGGCTGCCCGTATAGGTTTGCTTGTTCTTGCAGGCCTTGAAGTCAAAATCGATGGAACAGGCCTCCATGATCTTCTCCGTATTCCGGATAATCTCCGGGAAATCGCGGCAAACCGCCCGGAGCTCTGCAACCGGCAGCATGATCTCGTCAGGAGCGGCAATCTGCCGGGGCTCCAGCCTGCTCAGCAGCACGTTATGGTCAACCGCACGGAAGTTGCAGTGCAGTTCGTATTCCTGCCGGTTGCGGAAGGTCACCGGCGCCAGGAGCACCATCCTGGGAATAAGGTCACGGTGACGCGACAGCATCAGCGGACTGAGGTCGGACGGGCGGATGCCGATCAGCCCGTGGTGCGTAACCCGCGGGGGCCGGCCCTGCGCGGCCGCGACATGCCAGGGACAAATCCAGAACACATGCTCCAGCCCGGGCGGCCGGTCGGGCAGCGGCTGGTTATTCAGATTATGAAAGCTAAGGAATTCATTCACCTCGCGAAATCCTTCATTATCTTTCGCCAAACCGGTATAGAGATATTCATCCCCCCTGCGAAACTCAATCCCCCCCACAGGCCTGATCCCCTTCGCCTTGCAGGCCGCCACAAAATCCATGATACCCGTGGAGTTGTTGATGTCGGTAAGCGCTAGGGTATCCACCCCGCACCGCACAGCCTCCTCCACGAGGTTCTCAACAGAGATGGTCCCGTAGCGGAGCGAATAGTATGAATGGGAAGAGAGATACATGGCAAAATGGCAAGACAGTGAAACAGCAATACAACTTTTTGATCATATTCTAATCACTATCCGGATTACAATATAATCATTATTTTTGCATTTTGGATGAAAAATGACAGGTTACATCATCCTTTTGCCTTCCAAAAACGGGCAGGTTCACTGCCATGAATTCCGATATTTTGTAATTAGCCCTTTTATGCTTATTTTTGGCTCTTGCCATAAATCAATCTTGTAAATAATAACCAGCATCATGATTTCAGCTTCCTACATTACGGCAGATATTGCCAATTCAACGCAGTTGTTTTCAAGTAAGGAGATGGAGCGCCTCGCGGATGAAATCAGGCAGATTCTAACTGCCGGGCAGTGCATTTTCAGTTTCAGCCGCTTTGATTCCTTCCAGGCGATGCAGCGGGATCCCCTTAAATCGCTTGATCTGGTTATGCAGATCCGTTCGGCGGTGAGAAAATTCAACCGTCAGAAACCCGACATCCGGATTTGCCTGGGGCTGGGTTATGCGGCCCCTGAAATCACCGACTTTACCTTTGTAAAAGATGACCTGTTTGTCAATACAGGCAGGGCATTTGACAAAATGGTGCAGGAGCGGCAATGGTTTAAAATTATCGTATCAGAAAAGGAGCCGAACCCCGGGCAGCCAGGATTCACTGCCATCGGGCTCTTCATGGATTTCCTTTTCCGCCGGTTGACCTATAAGCAGGCAGGGGTGCTGTCGGACCTGCTGCACGATTATCCCCAAAAAGAAATTGCCAGGCTCCACGGGAAAAGCATGCCAACCATCAACCGGCAGGTCAGCGCCCTTTCGTGGGAAAACTTAAAGACAATCAACACTTTATACAGGGCGCTCATTCAACAAAACAGCCACTATGCAATTTGATTTATTATTGAAACTTGTTGCAGCACACCTGCTTAGCGACTTTTTTTTCCAGTCATCCGGATGGGTCAGATCCCGGAACCGCCTCCATTTCCGTGCCTGGCAGTTATACTTGCACGGGTTGATAACAGGTTTGACGGTGGTTGTGGTTTGCGGCCCCGGCCTGTGGTTCGTGGGAATGATCATTGCACTCAGCCACATTTTTCTCGACGGGATCAAATCATTTCTTAAACAGACCACAGCCGTATTTGTTGCCGACCAATTGATGCATCTTATGATTCTTACATTATGCTGGTCGGTGTTTACCCGGCTGGCATGGGACTTTCCCCTTATCATCAGGCTTTACGGCGATCCGCAGGTGTGGTTGTATGTCACCGCGCTGTTGTTTCTTACCGCGCCCTCCGGCATGCTCGTAGCCATGCTTACCGACCGCTGGCGGAAACAGCTTCCAGGTCTTAAAGCGGGCTCCTCCAGCCTGGATAAAGCCGGCATGCTGATCGGTATTATTGAACGATTTCTGATCTTTTACTTTGTACTCAACGGGAAATTCGAAGCCATAGGTCTGCTGATCGCCGCCAAATCGCTGCTCCGCTTCAATGAGAAAGAACGGCCGGAAGAGAAAACCGAATACCTGCTTGTCGGAACCCTGATCAGCGTGGCACTGGCTGCCGCAACCGCCGTTCTTGTATTAAAAATCCCCCTGTAAAGCGTTTTCTTCACGAACCCTGCTATACTTAGCTATTTCATGCTAATATTGCCATCTTTAGCTATTTTATGCTAATATTGATATTATTAGCCTTTTTATGCTAATATTAACACGATTAGTCTTATTACGCTAATATTCTACAACATCCCGATCTCACGACCCATGGTAATTCTTTTTAATCCCCCGGGTTTGAGAAAAGAGAGCGGCGACGGGCTGTTGAAAAATTGAAAATCAAATTCAATTTTGATTAATTTCGTCCCGGTCAACGTTGTGACATTTCAACTTCACCAAAGAAATCCGTTTAAACCCGGATGGCGGCCAGAAAAGTATCCGCCAACGGTAACCAAATAAACCTGTTAAGATTGCCAGGAGGAAAAATCTTCAGAACTATATTCATGCAACCCGTGATTGATCATTTGCAGGTATTCCGGGCAGCCTGAAAAAACAAATAGAATGCTATGAAAAAGAATCTTATGTTGTGTGGTGTTTTGGTATTGATCATTCTTCAATCACCTGCTTGTACAACTGCCATTATCTCCGGGAAATTCACAGCGGACGGGCGCCCGCTCCTGTGGAAAAACCGCGACACACAGGACCTGGACAACAAGCTGATGTATTTTTCCGACGGGAAGTATGATTACATTGGCCTTGTAAATTCGAAGGATTCACTGGGCGGGGAGGTCTGGGTCGGGATGAATACAGCCGGGTTTGCCATTATGAATTCAGTGTCCTACAATCTCAATCCGAAGGAGGAGTCGGATGCAGGCGTCAACGAGGGGAGGGTGATGAAAAAGGCGCTTCAGCAATGCGCCACAGTGGCAGATTTTGAGGAGCTGCTGAAGCATCTTTCCAAACCTTACGGGCTGGAAGCCAACTTCGGGGTGATCGATGCCCAGGGAAACGGCGCCTATTTCGAAACATCCAACCGCGGCTATTTCAAAATCGATGTGAATGATCCCGTTGCAGCCCCCATGGGGTATTTGATCCGCACCAACTATTCGTTTACCGGGCAACCTGACCAGGGACAGGGATACATCCGTTACCTGACAGCCGAAAAACTATTTTATCAGGCATCCGCGGCGGGCAATCTCACACCGGAATTTATCCTGCAGGATGCAGCCCGAAGCCTTTGCCATTCGCTGACCGACACCGATCTCAAACAAATCGGGACAACGGCAAAGGATAAATTTGTCTGGTTTACCGATTTCATCCCCAGGAATTCCACCGCTGCTTCCGTGGTGGTGCAGGGGATCAAAAAAGGGGAGTCCCCCGCAATGATGACCATGTGGAGTTTGCTCGGGTTCCCGCTGTGCTCGGTGGTCTACCCGGTTTGGTTTAACGACAGTCACCTGCTGCCCTCACTGCTGAAGGCCGGGAGCCATGGCAATGCACCGTTGTGCGACAAGGCATTAAAATTAAAGGAGCAGTGCTTTCCCATCAAACGGGGGCATGGCGACAATTACCTCAACCTGCCGGTCCTCTACAACAGCAGGGGCACGGGTATTATGCAGCAGCTTGCACCTGTTGAGGCACAGGTTTTCACAGAAACCAACGCCCGGATGAAATCATGGCGAAACACAGCCCCCGGTTCACGGGAGCTCCTGCAGTTTTATGATACGCTTGATCAAATGGTCGCCGGGGCTTATTTAAGAATTTTCGGACTCTGATCTGAACGCAAATAAAAAGAGGCCAACCCCGGCAACCAACCACAGTTATCACAAAAACATAAAAACTATCTTTGCACAACTGACGGAAAGGGGAACGTCTTCAAAAAAACAGCTTATGTTGAGGGAGCATGGCATTACTGTAAAACGGATTTACCTTCTGGGGATGCTGGTGTTTTTACTGACAGCCTGGTTTTCTGTCGGGTACAACCATTTTGACGAGCATTTCCAGGTAATTGAATTTGCAGGGCTGAAACTTGGCCTGACTGAAAAGGCAAATCTCCCGTGGGAATATAAATGTATGATGAGACCGGCCCTGCAGCCCCTCATCGTTACCCTTATATACAAATCCGTATCATGGACCGGGATCACCAATCCATTCCTGGTGGCCCTGTTCATCCGGCTGTTTTCGATGACGGTCACGCTGGTAAGCATTCACATGATCATCCGTGCCTATGCGCCCGGGATTTCGAACCGGAAAATGTTGATCGGATTCCTGTTGCTCTCTTTTTTCCTTTGGTTTGTGCCCTACAACAGCGTCAGGTTTTCCTCTGAAACCTTTGCCGGCAGGATATTCCTGGTCGGAATTGCCTGGTTCCTCCTCAGGGAGAAGCTAAAGCCGTTCGATTACCTGATGACCGGGATCATCCTGGGCATCGCCTTCATCACCCGGTACCAGGTTGCCTTTATGATCATCGGCTTTGCGGCATGGCTTGCCTTTATCAGCAAAGCCGGGTTTCGGAACCTGTTTCTTTTCTGTGCAGGGATCCTTGTTGCGGTTGCCTTCGGAGTATTGATCGACAGGTGGTATTACGAAGAATGGGTGCTCACATCGTGGAATTATTTCCAGCAAAACATACTCTTTGATAAAGCGGCCGGTTTCGGGGTTAGTCCATGGTGGTACTATATTGAACAAACTTTCCTGAATGCCTTCCCCCCGCTCAGCCTGGTCTATATCCTGGCTGTTTTCCTCTATATCTTGTATTACCCGAAGGATCTTCTTACCTGGACGATCGTCCCCTTTTTAGTCGCTCATTTCCTGATCCCGCATAAGGAGATCAGGTTTCTGTTCCCCATCATTGGTTTCCTGCCTGTCCTGATTATCAGGTCGGCCGAGGTTGTATTGAAGAAATCGGGGGAGGCCCTCCTGTATAAACGTGCAACAGCAGTTTGCATAAAGATTTTCTGGTATCTCAACATGGTCATGCTGGTGATCCTGATTTTCAGGCCGGCCGACGATCAGATTGCCTTGTACCGGCAACTTTGGAACACCTACACGACACCGGTCAGGTTTTATTTCACCGATGATAATCCGTATCACAGGGCAAAGGTCGACGTTCATTTCTACAAAAGGAATAGCCTGCTGTTAACCCATGTTGATTCGTTGCGGCAGATCGTTCCGTCGAAGGATACGGTCAGCCTGGTGGTTACCACGAAACCGCTTCCCCCGGAAGATGCAAGATTCAACCATTTGCTGGTTTTTGCCACATACCCGCAGTGGGTAAGTCATTTCAACATTAATCATTGGATGGATCGCACCAGTTTCTGGTATGTTTACGAGCTCAGAACAAAATAAGGTTGGTTATTTAGCATGAAAAAAACAGACTATTTTAATGGGTTTACCCTATTTGTAGCGGCAATCTGCCTGCTCACGCTTATATTGAATATGGTCAACAACCGGTTCCTGCTTGCCGACTTCATCGTGTATTACTCAGCGGCAGCCAACTATATTACCGGCAGCCCTGTTTACCTGGTTTCATTTTTCAGCGGTTCGGGATATTACAAATACACTCCTGCCATCCTCTTTTTTTTCATGCCTTACACCCTGTTGCCTTATAAAGTTGCGGCAACGATTCATTTCCTGGTTTTGGGAACAGCCTACGGGTATGCCATGCTCCTTCTCTCCAGGCTGGTTACCCGATACCTCCTGGGAAACAGGGTAAAATATGAATTATGGCTTCTTGCTCTCTCGTTCGGTTGTATCATGATGCATGTTAACCGTGAGTTGTACCTGGGGAACATCAATATCATCCTGCTGATGCTGAGTTGCCTGGCCCTGCGGGATATGCTCACCGCCAGGGATCTTCGCGGGGGTATCCTGCTGGGGCTCGTGGTCCTTGCCAAACCCTACCTGCTGCTCCTGGTGATCCCGCTTGTTTTCCGAAGACGCTGGCGGGCGCTGGCATGGCTATGCATAACGGGGGCCGTGGGGCTCCTGCTGCCATTCCTCTTTTCCGGCCCGCAGAAAAGCGTTCATCTGTACCGGGAGTGGATAAACTCGGTCCTGACGCATGGCGGGGAGTACCCGGGCAAGACCTCCATCGATTATTTCCTGCATAATCTGTTTCCATCGTGGCCTGGCTGGGGCGCCATCCTGATTTTTTCACTTTTCCTCCTCCTGATAACCGGCTTTATCGTCCGCAACATACGCCTGGAAAAACAGGAAGGGGTAACAGCCGGGATGGCCGGCAGGGACTTTACCTTCGAATGGTTCCTGATTCTCGCGCTGCTGCCGAATCTGATCAGGACCGACTGGGTGTTGATGATGTTCGCCTCGCCGGTCATTATTTTTATGATTTTCTATATCTCCTCACAGAGGTTATACCGGGTGATCCCGGTCCTGGTGGTACTCCTGCTGGTTTATGGCGCCAACTCCGACGACCTGCTGGGCAAATCCCTCTCCCATACCATTATGGAATCTGGGCTCATGGGGGTCAGCAATTTTCTCCTGGCGATGGTGGCCCTATACCTGTTTTTCCATAACCGGAAGGCAACTCCCGGCGCCGCCTGAGCAGCCCTGCCCCTGCCCCCGGTTCTCACGGTATCGCAGCCTCACTGCCCTGGATCGCCACTCCCCTTCTTACGCTCTTCTGCCCGTATTTCCGCCTGATCCGGTCGAGGGCCTGGTAGAGGCTGACCATCTCCACATTATCATCGAACATGTTAAGCTGGGGATTCCCGGAAACAAGGTTGCTGAAGCGTACGCCAATAAGGCGAATGAGCATACGGCGCTGGTAGATCCGTTCGAAGAGATCCTTCACCACAGGGATGAGCTGGTGGTCGAAGGCGGTGTAGGGTACATGCTGCTGGAGTGTGTGGGTGTCGAAATTCGAATAGCGGATCTTTACCGTCACAC
>SESB01000033.1_pt1 | contig 87893 bp, 80 predicted proteins | sample 3171441 | NCBI WGS metagenome assembly SESB01 (sample SAMN06051867, study PRJNA518727) | freshwater metagenome | biome: subpolar coniferous forest; feature: holomictic lake; material: water; isolation source: holomictic Lake 227, 6 m depth | place: Canada: near Kenora, Ontario | collected...
CTTTACGGCTGCCTTCTTGCGCTTCTTTGGAGCAGCTGGTGCTGCTGCCTTCTTGCGCTTCTTTGGTGCTGCTTTCTTTGCTGCGGCCACGTGAATCTCCTATCGGAATGGTTCGGATCCGTCACCCAAACCTTTTCGTGGATAAGCGTGACACTAATTGGGAGAAAATGCCACACTGTGCGATAAATAATTTAGCGCGTGTCGCAATTTCTTTTTTTATTTTTTTTATGCATCTATGGGAAATCGATAAGAAATTTACTTACTCATTTTCGCGTAATTCATTTTCTCGCAGTTTTGCAAGGGCAAATTCATTGGTTTTGGCATCAAATCTGCGAAATTTGGGCATAAAACTGGCCAGTAGGGCTACAACAACGATGCAAATTACCCCTCCAGATGTTACTGAAAATGACAGGCTAGTAACGGCCGCCATTGCAGCTGCACGCATCTGTCCCGCTAATGGTCCGATTGAATATGAAAGAAGTTCGATTCCAGCAAGTCGACCTCGATAACTATCGGGGATTGTTTGATTCCACATCGTAGATCGAAAGAGGGCACTGACCATGTCCGATGCTCCGGCCAGAGTTAGAAAAAGTAGAACCAAAATGAGGGAGTTCCATATGCCGGCCAGGGCAATCGCGGTGCCCCAACCCATCGCCGCCCACATGATGGCTCGACCATGTCGAGAATAATTTTTCGTCCAACCAGATGTCAAGGTGACCATGATCGAACCAACCGTGCCGGCGGCATACATCAGACCGAGTGCCCAAGGAGTACCGAGTTGGTCGGCCCAAAATGGAATCAACGCTGTCGGCATCGCAAAAAACATCGCAGCTAAATCGACAAGGTAGGTTCCCATTAAATCTTGGCGGCTAAAGGCATAGCGGATACCCTCTAATAAGCCTGCCAGAGATGGCTTTTCGGCCTCTTTCGAAGCTGGAATAGATCGAACGCGTGAAAGAAAAATTAATGAAATAATAAAAGTGAAAACATCTGCGCCATATCCAACTGGGATGGAAAAACTCGAAATAATAATTCCGCCGACAGTAGGACCGACGATGACACCTAGTTGCCAACGCAAACTCATCAGAGCGCTAGCAGCCGCCAAATCCTTATGGTCGACTAATCGCGGAAGAGCTGCGTCCATGCTAGGGCGTTGCAGACCATTGACGGCCGCAAATAATCCGGAGACGATGTAGATCAAAATCAGATGGGGATGAGGCATCAGCGCATTGATTAAAAGAAAAGAGGTCAATACGAGAGATGCCGCCTCGGTCGCCCAGACCATTTTTTTCCGATCCACGGCGTCGGCTAATACTCCGCCATAGAGACCGAAGATAATAAGCGGCAAAATTTCAACTAAACCGCTCAAACCTACGGCGACATAGGAGTGGGTCAACTCTTTAATTTGAAATGGCACGGCAACGTAGGTAATCATCGAACCTAGGTAGGTAATTAACCCAGCACTCCATAAATTGCGGAAATCCCGCGATTTTTTAAGGGGCGAAATATCGATCGCTAACTCGGCCACGCTGTGTAGATTAGTTGAAAATCTGCTCTGGACCTGGGAAATTGCCGGCTCGAACATCTTCGGCGAACTCTGCCGTTGCCGCCAACATCTCTGCCCGCAAATTTCGATATGCCTTAGCTAATTTCGGTGGATTTTTGGTAATGCCCATCAAATCTGTCCACACCAAAACCTGTGCATCACAGTGCACTCCGGCGCCGATTCCAATGGTCGGAATGGTGAGCGCGTCAGTAATTCTGGCGGCAAGTTCGGCCGACATTAACTCCAGAACTAGCGCAAAAGCCCCAGCTTTTTCGATCGCTAAAGCGGCCTCAAAAATCACATCGGCATTAGATCTGCCCTGAACTTTGTAACCGCCTAATTGGTGGAGAGCTTGGGGAGTCAGGCCGACGTGGCCCATCACTGGAATTCCGGAGGCAACGAGTTTTTCAATAGTTGCAATATGCGCCCCCTCTATTTTTACTCCCATCGCGCCGGCCTCTTTGAAAAATCGAGTACTCGTAGCGAGCGCCTGCTCTGGAGAGGTTTCATAAGATCCGAAGGGTAGATCTGCAAGTACCAATGCCGACTTGCTGGCACGAACAACAGCTCGGGTGAGTGGGATTAACTCATCGACCGTTACAGGGATGGTGTTCTCGTGGCCAAGAAAATTATTTCCCGCACTATCGCCAACGAGTAAAACTGGGATGCCGGCCTCATCAAAGATTTCGGCGGTCATCGCCTCATACGAGGTGAGCATTGCCCATTTTTCACCGCGCACTTTGGCGGCAGCTAAATCCAGAATCGTGATGCGTCGGTGCATCGCACCGCCATATAAGGCTTCCATCGTTGTCCTCTCCTCGAGGCTCGCAGAATGCAAGTCCCCGGGTACATGAATAAGGGTACCCCTGTTACTCTTGAAAAATGAAGCTGCGTGTGGCTCTAGCCCAAGTCAATCCAACTGTGGGCGACCTTGCGGGCAACGCGCTTCTGATTACATCGGCCGTTAAATCTGCGGCACAAGCAGGTGCCCATATTGTGGCCTTTCCCGAAATGATTGTTACTGGTTATCCCGTGGAGGATTTAGCACTTCGCCCTTCTTTTCAGAGCGCTAGCAAGAGCCAAATTGCCCAGATCGCCACAGGCATTCACGGTGATTGTGTTGCCCTCATCGGTTACTTAGATACATCTGAGGCAGGCAGGCCACAAAACGCGCTCGCCGTGATTCATGAGGGTTCGATCAAAGCTCGTTACGTTAAACGTCACCTTCCTAACTACGGCGTCTTTGATGAGTTTAGAAATTTCACGGCAGGGGATGAAAGCCTTGTTGTTCGAATCCATGGTGTCGATGTCGCACTTGCGATTTGTGAAGATATTTGGCATCCACTTGCCGATGTGGCAAAACGGACTCCGGGCTTATTAGTCGTGCCAAATGGCTCCCCATATGAGCGAAATAAAGATGACGTGAGGTTGGCCCTTGTCCAAAAGCGGGCGCAAGAAGTTGGGGCGCCATTGGCATATGTAAATATGACGGGCGGTCAAGATGATTTAGTTTTCGATGGCGACACAATTGTCGTTGATAAAACTGGGGCGTTAATCGCTCGAGCTCCACAGTTCGATGACCTTCTTATGATTGTTGATATTGAATGCAGTGTTGGTACTTCAACTCCAGATGTAATTATTTCAACCGAGACGGGCGAACTTACACATACGATTTCAACCACTATCGCTGCACGGCTAAGCGATGAAGCCGAGATGTGGCAAGGGCTAGTTGTTGGTCTGCGCGATTACATCGCCAAAAATGGGTTTACATCGGTAGTGCTTGGATTATCTGGCGGAATCGATTCAGCGCTAGTAGCTGCTATCGCAATCGATGCAATCGGGGCCAACAATGTTTATGGCGTTGCAATGCCGAGTAAATACTCATCGGGCCACTCAGAAGAAGATGCACAAGCACTAGCCGATGCCACGGGCATTAACTTTAGGACGCTTCCAATCGCCCCGATGGTTGATGCCTTCATGAATAACTTAGTTTTAACGGGGCTGGCCGAAGAAAATCTGCAGGCCAGAGTCCGCGGTACAACGCTGATGGGGATTTCAAATGGCGAGGGCCACATTGTTTTGGCAACGGGAAACAAAAGCGAGTTGGCCGTTGGATATTCAACGTTATATGGCGATGCAGTCGGTGGATTTGCTCCCATCAAAGATATTTATAAGACCGATGTGTGGGCCTTAGCTAAATGGCGAAATGCACAAGCAACGGCCCAAGGATTAACAGCGCCCATTCCTGAGCGCTCCATTACTAAAGAGCCCAGCGCCGAACTTCGCCCAGATCAAAAAGACTCTGATTCTCTGCCCGATTATGCTCTTCTCGATCGAGTATTACGTCTCTATGTCGACGAGGATCATGGCTTTGAAGCTCTAATTAAAGATGGCTTCACGCCCGAACTCGTTAAACGCGTCATCGGATTAGTTGATCGCGCCGAATATAAGCGCCGTCAATACCCACCTGGCACCAAAGTCTCAGCCCGCGCCTTTGGCAAAGATCGCCGTTTGCCAATGACTTCACGCTGGAGTCAGTCGTAAGAGTTGCAAATAGTTTGCAACTCGCTTAATTCTTAACTCCTTGTAAACTTACCTATATGCAATCGATTATCACCTGGTTTTTCACACGTAACCGGATAGTTGATTTTTGCTTGTCAACTTCTTGCAGCTGCTGATTTTTTCTTAATCAGTTTTAAACCTGCAGTTTTTCATCAACTATTTCTAGGGAGAATTATGAGAATTTATAACAGCATTACAGAGGTTTTTGGAAACACCCCTTTAGTTCGCATCAATAAGTTAACGGATGGCGCGCAAGGAAATGTCTTTGCAAAGTTGGAGTTCTACAACCCAACATCTTCGGTGAAAGATCGCTTGGGAATTGCAATGATTGATGCCGCTGAAGCAAGTGGAGCACTCAAGCCGGGCGGCACTGTTGTTGAGGCAACTTCGGGTAACACGGGTATTGCAGTCGCAATGGTTGCGGCAGCGCGCGGATATAAGTCGATTTTTACGATGCCAGAGTCGGTTTCCAAGGAGCGCCGCAAACTCATTTTGGCCTTTGGCGCCGAATTAGTTTTAACGCCAGCGGCCGAGGGCATGAAGGGCGCCGTTGCTGCAGCTGAAAAACTAAGTGATTCGGGTGCGGTTTTAGTTCGCCAATTTGAAAATGAGGCAGGTCCGGCAATTCACTATGCAACAACTGGCCCAGAGATTTGGCGTGATCTAGATGGGCAAGTCGACGCCTTCATCTCAGGAATTGGTACTGGGGGAACGATTACTGGAACTGGCAGATACTTAAAAGAGAAAAATCCTGGAATTAAAGTCTTTGGTGTCGAACCTGCGGCCTCACCGATTTTAAATGGCGGAGCTCCCGGACCACATCCAATTCAAGGCATCGGAGCGAATTTCATTCCAAATATTCTCGACCGCACTGTCTACGACGAGATTTTGGATGCCACTGCAGATGATGCAATGAAATATGCCAGAAGGGCTGCAGCTGAAGAGGGAATCCTGGCTGGAATCTCATCGGGTGCGACGTTATGGGCAGCTACTGAAGTTGCTAAGCGCCCAGAGTTTGCGGGAAAAAATATTGTTGTAATTGTTGCATCATCTGGTGAGCGTTACCTATCAACGATTCTGTATCAAGATTTAGCTGAGTAAAATGATCTCTAGAATCTTAGAAGATCTCGATAACGCTCTGACTAAAGATCCAGCGGCTAGAAATCGCCTCGAAGTTTTACTGGCCTACCCAGGCGTTCACGCCGTGTGGGGCTTTCGCGTATCTCACTTCCTCTGGCGCAGTAATTTAAAACTCGTAGCCCGTATTTTCTCTAGCTGGGTGCGCACAGCAACGGGCATTGAAATCCATCCTGCGGCAACGATCGGACGTCGATTCTTCATCGATCATGGAATGGGCGTAGTTATTGGCGCAACTGCCATTATTGGTGACGACGTCATGATGTATCACGATGTGACTTTAGGTGCCCGTTCGTATGTGAAAGGTAAGCGCCACCCAACCATTGAAAATAATGTTGTTATCGGCGCAGGAGCCAGAGTCATCGGTGATATCACAATTGGCCACGGCGCACGCATTAACGCCAACGTGGTCATTACAAGGGATATACCAGCTCAAAGCACGCTAGATAGCAGTGAATTCTTCGTTATTTAATGAGTTAACACGGCCGTAACCTGCCTTTGGAAGAATGCAGCCATGTCACTAGATGCCGATAAGCAACAAGAGTTCGTTCTGCGAACAATTGAAGAGCGCAACATTCGTTTTGTGCGTTTATGGTTCACCGATGTTTTGGGTTTCTTAAAATCAGTTGCTATTGCACCGGCCGAACTCGAGAACGCATTTGATGAAGGTATTGGCTTTGATGGTTCGGCGATCGAAGGCTTTGCCCGAGTTACAGAATCTGACATGTTGGCCAAACCAGATCCCTCAACTTTTTCAATTTTGCCGTGGCGTACTGAGTCCCCTGGGGCGGCCAGGATGTTTTGCGACATCACGATGCCAGATGGCACTCCATCACCTGCAGATCCACGCAATGTTCTGCGTCGCATTTTAGATAAAGCGGCGACGATGGGATACACCTGTTACACCCACCCTGAAATCGAATTCTTCTTATTTAAATCCATGCCAGAAGTTGGAACTGCCCCAGTTCCAGTTGATCAGGGTGGCTACTTTGATCACACTCCTGCCGTTGTTGGTCACGACTTTCGCCGACAAGCAATCACACTGCTTGAGGCAATGGGAATTTCAGTGGAGTTCTCGCATCACGAAGGTGGCCCAGGTCAGCAAGAGATCGATCTCCGCGATGCCGATGCCTTAACAACGGCCGATAACATCATGACTTTTCGCCATGTCATTAAAGAGGTCGCGATGGATCAGGGCTTTCATGCATCCTTTATGCCAAAACCATTTACCGATCATCCGGGTAGCGGAATGCATACACATGTATCGCTCTTTAAAGGTGAAGAAAATGCTTTCTATGATGCAAAGGCCCAATACAACTTATCTAATGTAGGTCGCTCATTTATCGCCGGAATCCTCAAGCACGCACCAGAGATCACTGCAATTACTAATCAATGGGTGAACTCGTATAAACGCTTGCACGGCGGGGGAGAGGCACCGGCTGTAATTAACTGGGGTCCAAGTAATCGCGGGGCACTTGTGCGTTTGCCAATGTATAAGCCCGGCAAAGAGAACTCAACGCGCATTGAATTTAGGTCACCTGATACTGCATGTAATCCGTACCTTGCATATGCCGTCATGTTGGCCGCTGGACTTAAGGGCATTGAAGAGAAATATGTTTTAAGTGATTCGCATGAACCAGTCTCGCTTCCGACAGATCTCAATGAGGCAATTCTGCAGATGGAAAAGAGCGCTTTGGTACGTGAAACCTTAGGCGAGCATGTTTTTGAATATGTACTTCGCAATAAGCGCGCTGAATGGCTCGATTACAGTCGCCAAGTGAGTGCTTACGAACTCGATAGGTATTTGCCAGTTCTTTAACTCTCGGGCTACTCTTTACCCATGTTGCGCAGCCTCCTCCTTAGCTGCCGTGGCGGGGTCAAATAACCGATCCCCTCGCCGCGGGGTTTGTCGTTTCGGTAAACAAATGACATCCCCCGAGTACATAAGGAGCATTAAATGAACTTTCCGAAACAATCACCATCCTCGATGCCAGTGCATCGCTACGAACCCTTTCACCCGATCGATCTTCCAGATCGCACATGGCCATCTAAAAAAATCACACATGCACCTAAGTGGTGTTCAGTAGATCTGCGCGATGGAAACCAAGCGTTAATCGATCCAATGGATACACCGCGCAAATTAGCGATGTTCAAACTGCTTGTTGCAATGGGTTACAAAGAGATTGAAGTCGGTTTCCCCAGTGCTTCCCAGACCGACTTTGATTTTGTACGAAAGATTATTGAAGAGGATCTAATTCCTGATGATGTGATCATTCAAGTATTGACACAGGCACGTGAGGCCTTAATCAAACGTACTTTCGAATCTATCAAAGGTTCTAAGCAGGCAATCATCCACTTATATAACTCAACTTCGACGTTGCAGCGCCGCGTGGTTTTTGGTTTAGATAAAGAAGGCATTAAAAAGATCGCAACCGATGCCGCTCAAATCTGTCTTGATTTAGTGCCAACGGTTCCAGAGACAAAAATATCTTTCGAATACTCACCCGAGTCATATACGGGTACAGAGCTCGAATTTGCCGTTGAAGTTTGTAACGCAGTCAATGCTATTTGGAAACCAACTCCAGCCTGGAAGACGATTATGAACTTGCCTGCAACCGTTGAGATGGCAACTCCTAACGTCTATGCAGATTCCATTGAATGGATGTGTCGCAACTTAGAAAATCGTGACAGTGTCATCGTCTCCCTCCATCCGCACAATGATCGCGGCACTGGAGTTGCCGCCGCTGAGCTTGGTTATTTAGCTGGAGCCGATCGCATCGAAGGAACCCTGTTTGGAAATGGTGAGCGCACCGGAAACGTCTGTCTTGTAACTCTTGGAATCAACTTAGTTACCCATGGAATCGATCCACATATTGATTTCTCAAATATCGATGAGGTTCGACGCACCGTTGAGTATGCAAATCAACTTCGCGTGCCAGAGCGCCATCCATACGGCGGAGACTTAGTTTTCACCGCCTTTTCTGGTTCACACCAAGATGCAATTAAAAAAGGCTTTGACCATATGGCCAATGATGCAAAGACTGCCGGACGTGAAGTTCGCGATCACACGTGGGCAGTTCCTTATTTACCGATTGATCCATTAGATATTGGACGTAGCTACGAGGCGGTTATCCGTGTGAACTCACAGTCGGGTAAGGGCGGGGTTGCCTATCTGATGAAGAACGAACACCATTTAGATTTGCCGCGCCGCTTACAAATTGAATTCTCAAAAGTTGTTCAGGCTAAGACCGATGCCGAAGGCGGCGAAATTAGCGCCGATGAACTATGGACGATATTTGAAGACGAGTACCTACCCACTGAGAGTGCGCCATGGGGACGCTTTCGACTTAAAGGTTTAAGTCAGAGCTCGGTTCTTGGTGAAGATGTGCACTTAACAGTTTCAATCTCTGACCGCGGAGAATTTCACGAACTTAAAGGTCAGGGCAACGGCCCAATCGCCGCCTTCTGCAATATCTTGCAGAACTACGGCGTTGACGTTCGAGTTCTTGATTATTACGAGCATGCCCTCGCTGCAGGAGGCGATGCATCGGCAGCGGCATATCTTGAGTGTGCAATCGATGGCGACGTCTTCTGGGGCGTCGGAATCGATCCCAATACGACGACAGCTTCGCTCAAGGCGGTCGTGTCTGCCATTAATCGAGCAATTCGCTAACACACGCACTACCTTTATCGCTATGAGTTTATATAGGGACGAGGCAATTGTGCTTCGCACCCAAAAACTCGGTGAAGCCGATCGTATTATTACGTTACTCACGCGAGATCACGGTCGAATTCGTGGTGTTGCTAAAGGTGTGCGCCGTACGATGTCAAAGTTTGGTGCCCGACTCGAACCCGGAAGTCATATCGATGCCCAGCTATATGTTGGAAAAACTTTTGACACGATAACGCAGGTAGAAGCGTTAATGAATTACGGTGAAGCTCTAACCGATGATTATCAGCGCTGGACAGTAGCTTCAGCCATCCTTGAAGCCGCTGAGCGCTTTAGTCCCAATGAACACGAACCAGCTTTTAAAGAGTTTGGTTTAGTTGTCGGTGCGATGAAAGTGCTAGCTGAAAATCGCTACGAGCCCTTATTGATTTTAGATGCTTTTCTTTTACGCTCCTTAGATGTTGCGGGCTATGCACCTTCAATGACGATTTGCTCGAACTGTGAGAAACCTGGACCACACCGTTATTTTTCTCTAGTTGGAGGCGGCTCAGTCTGCGCAGATTGCAGACCTTCGGCATGTGCAACACCTGCCCCAGAAACTTTAATTTTGATGGACGCCTTACTTCGCAGTGATTGGGAGATTGCATCGGCAAGTGAGGGAAAGTTTCGCCGAGAAGCTAGTGGTTTAATCGCCGCGTATTTACAATGGCATCTTGAGCGGGGATTGCGGAGTTTGCCGATGGTAGAGCGCGTATGACAATTCACATTCCTAACCACGTTGCGATAGTTATGGATGGCAATGGGCGCTGGGCTAAGCAACAAGGTTTACCTCGGACAGCAGGACATGAGGCGGGGGAGGCCGCGCTCTTTGATGTTGTAGCTGGAGCAATTGAGTATGGCGTTAAAGAAATCAGCGCTTATGCATTTTCAACTGAAAATTGGCGCAGGTCTCCGGAAGAAGTTAAGTTTTTAATGGGCTTTAACCGCGATGTCATCCGCAGGCGCCGTGATGAGATGAATGACATGGGCGTTCGAGTTCGCTGGGTAGGTCGGCCAAAACGTTTGTGGAGCAGCGTTATTAATGAGCTGGAAGAGGCCGAAGATTTAACTAAGAAGAACAAAGTTTTAACCCTAAACATGTGCGTTAACTATGGTGGTCGCTCTGAAATCGTTGATGCCGCGACAGAACTTGCACGGGACGTAAAGCGTGGAAAAGTTAAGGCCGATTCCATTACTGAAAAGGTTTTTGCTAAATACTTAGACGAGCCAAAAATGAGTGATGTGGACTTATTTTTACGCTCATCTGGCGAACAGCGAACAAGCAACTTTTTGCCGTGGCAATCGGTCTACGCCGAATTCGTTTTTATGGATGTTTTGTGGCCCGATGTCACACGTAAAACTCTGTGGAAAGCTATTGAGGAGTATTCAACGCGAGATCGAAGGTTCGGGAAAGCTTAAGTTGCTGCTACAACCAACCACATTATTAAAACACCAAATCCTGTCATAACTAAAGTCCAACGAGATTCATGACGTGAATGCGCCTCAGGTAAGATATGTGATGTCGCAATATAGATAACAAAGCCAGAAAATAGGGCTAGATACAGTGCAAGGTATTTGTCGTTGAGAGCAAGGTAAGTACCAAGGCTTGCACCGCCGATGCGCGCAATTGCATCTACACCTAATAAATATTTACTGGACTTAGTCCAGTGCCCGCTCTTTACAAGCATGGAGACTGTATTAAGGCCATCACTAAATGCATGAACTACTACGGCTAGGAAAACTGCGATTCCTAATGAGGTACTCACACGAAATGCAACACCTAGTCCAACGCCATCTAAGAAAACGTGACCGCCCATAGCAAGTGCGCCGATAGTTCCAGAGATCGTGTGGTGCTCGTGATCATGGCCGTAATCTGATTCAACAGGTTCGTGAGAGCCAAAGCTGCGTTCGAGAATATGTAGCAATAGGAAGCCGGCCAAAATTGCGATTGAGACGACTGGAACGCCTGAAAATACATCCTTATTCATGTCAAAAACTTCAGGCAATAAATCAAAGCCGACTAGGCCGAGAAGTAAGCCAGCTGAGAGCCCTAAAACTAAGTGAAAGCGATCATTGGATTTAAAAGCCAGAACTCCGCCGCCCGTTGTTGCCACGACTGTGAAGATGGCAAAAAGGATCGCGAGATTCATAATTTAAGCGTATCGCGATTAGGCTAGGGCTCATGTTCGCAGTCGCCCGATTTAATGTTCCCCTTGCCGAATCCGCTGCATTTCAAAGCAATCTTGAAGTGGCCCTTTCGGCCTTAGCGGCCTGCCCCGGTTATATAAAGGGTGAGTTTGGGCAAAATCTCGATGAGACCACGCTCTGGTCACTCACTACGCACTGGGAGAACGTTGGCTCGTATCGAAGGGCGCTTAGCAATAACACGGTAAAGATGCAGGCGATTCCGATTTTAGCCCAGGCAATTGATGAGCCTGGAGCATATGAGGTGCCATATACCGAGTAAAATTTCCCGCACGAGAGTAACACCAGTTGCTTTTCGCCGACAGCCAGCCGGATGGAGATTATTGTGGCAACAGATCGTTTAGAAAATATCGTAGGTCTTGCAAAACGTAGAGGCTTTGTTTACCCCTCATCTGAAATTTACGGTGGACTTCGAGCATCGTGGGATTACGGCCCACTCGGTGTTGAACTTAAAAATAATGTTAAGCGCCAATGGTGGAAATCAATGGTTATGGGTCGCGATGATGTGGTCGGTCTGGACTCATGTGTAATTTTATCTAAAGAGGTGTGGGAAGCATCGGGTCACGTTGCAACTTTTAGTGATCCTTTAACCGAGTGCACTGCTTGTCATAAGCGATATCGCGCAGATCATTTGATGGAGGCTTACGAGGCCAAACATAAAAAAGAAGCTGCATCACTGACTGAGATTAACTGTCCAGCATGTGGCAATAAAGGCCAATTCACTGAGCCAAAACAATTTAGCGGAATGTTAAAGACTTATCTTGGACCCGTTGAAGATGAATCTGGGCTGGCATATTTGCGACCCGAGACGGCGCAGGGAATCTTTATTAACTTCGATCAAGTAATGACGACTTCTAGAAAGAAGCCACCATTTGGCATTGGCCAAATCGGTAAATCTTTTCGCAATGAAATTACACCCGGAAACTTTATTTTCCGCACGCGCGAATTTGAGCAGATGGAGATGGAGTTCTTTGTAGTTCCTGGAACCGACGAGGATTGGCACCAATACTGGATTGATACTCGCATGGCCTGGTACTTAGATTTAGGAATTAACCCAGAGCGCCTGCGTCTTTTTGATCATCCGAAAGAGAAGTTGTCACATTATTCAAAGCGCACTGCCGATATCGAATACAAGTTTGAGTTTGCCGGCACTGAGTGGGGCGAGTTAGAGGGCATTGCTAACCGCACTGACTTTGATTTAAAGGCGCACTCAGCCGCCTCAGGCAAAGATTTATCGTACTTTGATCAAGAAAAGGGTGAGCGTTGGACGCCTTTTGTAATCGAACCTGCAGCTGGTGTCGATCGCTGCGCACTAACCTTTTTAATGGATGCATTCACTGAAGACGAAGCACCTAATAGCAAGGGCGAAATGGAAAAGCGCGCAGTACTCAAGCTTGATCACCGTTTAGCACCAATTAAAGCGGCAGTTCTTCCACTCTCACGCAACGCTGATTTATCGCCAAAGGCCAGAGATTTAGCGGCGCAGTTACGTAAAAATTGGAACATCGATTTTGATGATGCTGGCGCAATTGGTCGCCGTTATCGTCGTCAAGATGAGATTGGTACGCCGTACTGCATCACGATCGACTTTGAAACGCTAGAGGATAATGCAGTCACAATTCGCGACCGCGACACAATGGCACAAGAGCGCATCGGCATTGATAATGTTGAAGCGTGGTTAGCTCCACGTTTACTAGGGTGTTAAAACCACTTTTACTGCCGCTCTCAAGCGGTGATCATTACATTGATCCACCGGTTGTTTTAGCTCCCATGGCAGGAATAACAAATGCTCCATTTCGCACGCTTTGCCGCGAACAAGGCGCGGGGTTATTTGTCTCGGAGATGGTTACTGCGCGTGCATTAATCGAACGGCGACCCGAAACTTTGCGCATGATTGTGCCGGGTAAAGATGAGTGGCCACGATCGGTGCAGTTATATAGCGTTGATCCAACGACTATGCGTGCAGCGGTAACGATGCTCGGCAAAGAAAACTTAGCCGATCATATTGATATGAACTTTGGTTGCCCAGTTCCAAAAGTGACACGCAAAGGCGGGGGAGCGGCGCTTCCATATAAACGAAAACTCTTTTCAAATATTGTTCAAGCCGCAGTCGAAGCCGCTAAACCATTTGGAATCCCAGTCACAGTAAAGATGCGCATTGGAATCGATAGCGATCACCATACTTATTTAGAGGCTGCGCAATCCGCTGCAGATTTAGGTGTTGCTTGGGTTGCGCTGCATGCGCGTACTGCGGCACAAATGTATGAAGGTAAATCTGATTGGTCGGCAATCACGCGTCTGGTTGAGCACTTAAAGCCAAGCGGGGTGCCGGTTTTAGGCAACGGTGATATCTGGTCGGGCCATGATGCCGTCAATATGGTTCGCGAAACGGGATGTGCTGGAGTAGTTGTAGGCCGCGGCTGCTTAGGACGTCCTTGGTTATTTGCCGACTTAGTTGCCGCTTTAAAGGGAAGCGAAAAAGAGTTAACTCCAACACTTCACAAGGTTCGAGAAGTGATGTTTCGTCACGCGAATCTAATTGTTGAGTATTTAGAGTCAGAGGATCGTGGGATGCGCGATATGCGCAAACACATGGCCTGGTATCTCAAAGGTTTTCGAGTTCCACGCGAAATTCGCCATGACTTAGGAATGGTCTCTTCCTTGCTAGAAATGCGCGCCCTGCTTGATCAGTTAGAGGATCAGCCATATCCAGTTGAAGTTGGCGATAAACCGCGAGGACGTACTAGCCATGGTCGCCCACCAACTTTGCCCGATGGATGGCTCAATGATCCAGATGAACTTGTCCATGTCGAACTCGAAGATGCCTTTTCGGGGGGATAGATGTTTTTATTTCGCTGGATTGGCCGCTTAATTTCACTCATATTTATTCTCGCTTTAGTTGCTCCGGGTTATGCTGCATCAAAAGTTTGGCATGAGGCACATCATCCAGTTGTTCGCACGGCCGATGTCATCGTCGTGCTTGGCACTGCGCAGCTAAATGGAGTTCCTGGGGATGCATTGCTGGCACGTTTAGTTGAAGCTAAGCGGATTTTTGATTTAGGTCTTGCTCCAACAATTATTACTGTCGGCGCAGGCGCTCCAGGTGATCGCACAACTGAGGCGGCATCGAGCAAACTCTGGCTGCAATCTCATGGCATTCCCGCAAAAAAGATTACCTCCCTAGAAGTAGGGCGCGATACTTTAGTGAGCACTAAGGCATATACGGCCTTGATGAAAAAACGCATGGTCAGCGATGTCATCATTGTGACCGATCCATACCATTGCCTTCGTGCGATGACTATGGCAAATGACCAAGGTGTTGTCAGTACATGCTCGCCCGTAAAAACAGGTCCAAGTGCGATTGCACACGCGGGCTATAAGTATGTGCTTCGCGAGTCAGGTGCCTACCTTGTTTACATCACCGTTGGTCGCCGAGGGATTCACGTAAGTGATCATTTACCTGGATCTGACATTCTTATTAAGATTAATCCGTGACGTACTCCGAACACGACAGTGAGCGATTCTTAAACGAGCCAGCTAAGCGGGCAGGTCGCACTGAGTTCATGCGAGATCGCGCACGTGTAATCCATTCAGCGGCGCTGCGTCGACTTGCGGCAAAAACGCAAGTGGCAGTTCCTTGGGAAAATGATTTTCAACGCACACGTTTATCGCACTCATTAGAGTGCGCCCAAATTGGCCGTGAACTTGGTGAGTCATTAGGCGCCGATCCGGATTTACAAGATACGGCCTGTCTTGCCCATGACTTAGGTCATCCTCCTTTTGGTCACAACGGGGAAGAAGCACTTGCCGACATTGCAAAAGATTTCGGTGGCTTTGAAGGAAATGCGCAGAGTTTTAGATTATTAGTGCGCCTAGAAGCTAAAACTGTTGACGGTAATGGCAAAAGTATTGGCTTGAATTTAACCAGAGCCTCCCTTGATGGCGCGACCAAATATCCGTGGCCGCGTTCACAAAACCCACGAAAGTTTGGCGTCTATGACGATGACGTTGAAGTCTTTAACTGGATGCGTAAAGGTGCACCAGTTGATAAGAAATGTATCGAAGCACAGATTATGGACTGGTCAGATGATTGTGCATATTCGGTCCATGATTTAGAGGATGCCATCTTTGTTAACCAAGTCTCTGTCGCGAACTTTGCTAATGATTATGCGCAAATATTTCAAGTCATGCGAAATGACTATGGCAGCGATGCAACTGAGCAAGAGGCAATAGATGCTCACCTTCGCTTATCTGCACTTTCGGCCTGGCCACACTATTTTGATGGTACGCACCGTTCTCTAGCCAGGTTAAAGGATTCAACGTCGCAGTTAATTGGTCGTTTTGTTTTATCTGCTGAAGTAGAAACAAGGAAAATTCATGGGCAAGGCCCACTCTCGCGTTATGGCGCTAACCTTGAGATTCCGCGCGAGCAAGTTGTAGAAGTTGATTTTCTAAAAGCTATCGCGGGCTACTATCTAATTAATGCCGCACATTCACAGGATCGTTATGCAAAGCAGCAAGTCATTATTAGGGAGCTGGTTGAGATGCTCATGGCATCGGCACCCCGAGACTTCGATTCGATTTTTATTAAAGCATGGAATGAAGCCATTGATGAAAGTGCGAAAATGCGCGTAGTTATTGACCAAGTTGCAGCACTCACCGATCCTGGGGCATATGTCCTGCATGCGCGGCTACTGGCTAATCGCTAAAGTGAGCTCATGAGCGGTCGCATTCGAGATGAAGATGTTGCATACATCCGAGATCGTGCTCCCATCGATGAAATTGTTGGAGATTATGTACAGTTGAAGAACGCTGGCGGCGGACAGAAAAAAGGTTTATGTCCCTTCCATGATGAGAAATCTCCATCTTTTCATGTTACGCCGAGCAAAGGTTACTTCCATTGCTTTGGCTGCCAGACTGGTGGAGATGTTATTGCCTTCTTAATGAAGATTGACCACTTAACTTTTTCCGAAACAATAGAACGTTTAGCCGATCGCTTGGGATACACGCTTCGATATGAGGAGGGTTCAAGCAATACGCCAACATTTTCAGCCGGTGCACGTTCTCGATTGATTGCGGCAAATACAGAGGCCTCCAAATTTTACCAAGAGCAACTAAACGGTCCGGATGCCCAGCATGGTCGCGATTTATTGACAAAGCGTGGCTTTGATAAAGCTGCATGCATGCAGTTCGGTGTTGGTTTTGCACCCGATGAGTGGGATGCGCTGACTAAACACTTAAGGGCAATGGGTTACACAATTGAAGAGTTAGAAACTGCGGGCCTTTCCAAGATGGGCCAACGCGGCCCTATCGATAGATTTCGCAACCGACTCACATGGCCAATCAAAGATATTTCCGGCGATGTAATCGGTTTTGGCGCACGCAAACTGGCAAGTGATACCGAAGATCAAGGCCCTAAGTATTTAAATACACCAGAGACTCCAATTTATAAGAAGAGCCAAGTACTTTACGGCTTAGATGTTGCCAAAAAAGAGATTGCGAAAAAGCGTCAAGCCGTCATTGTCGAGGGTTACACCGATGTCATGGCAGCGCAATTAGCTGGAATAACAACGGCCGTAGCAACGTGTGGCACCGCCTTTGGCGCCGACCACATCCGTATCTTGCGGCGTCTGCTCATGGATGATGATGCTTTTAGAGGCGAAGTTATCTTTACATTTGATGGCGATGCCGCTGGACAAAAGGCGGCGCTGCGCGCATTTAGCGATGATCAAAAATTTGTAACTCAGACCTTTGTTGCCGTTGAACCCGATGGTTTAGATCCTTGCGACTTACGTCAACAAAAGGGTGATTTAGCGTTGCGTGATTTAATTGCACGGCGCGTCCCGCTATTTGAATTTGCAATTCGAAGCGAGCTTGCACACCATAAATTAGATTCGGCAGAGGGCCGAATCAACGCTTTAAATGCTGCGGCGCCATTGGTCGCTCAGATTCGCGATAAATCGCTGCGCCCTGAGTACACGCGCCTCCTTGCAGGTTGGTTAGGAGTAGAAGTAGAGATAGTTTCTGCGGCAGTTTCACAGGGCGTTAAAGCGCGTCCACGCAGCGAAGAAGCCATTGAGGCAACTAGCGAAGATTCCAATTGGCGTCCGGATCCAAATGATGCCCGTTTAATTTTGGAGCGCGAAGTTCTCAAAGCCCGACTGCAAGAACCACAATTATTTACCGGGACGCTTTGGTCGGATTTAGAGGCGGCCGCATTTACGCATCCGGCATATCGGCAAATGCGCAAAACAATCGATGAGAATCAAGCGCTTTCAATGGAATCGATCGGCGATGAAAAAATTAAAACGCTATTTACAGAACTTACCGTCGAGCCGATTCGTGCAGATGGGAAACCAACGCCGCTGTATGTCGAAAGCATTGTTGCGCGACTACGCGAAGTAGCCATTTCCAGATCGATTGCTGAATTAAAATCGAGTCTGCAACGCCTTAATCCAGTTGAGAATGAGATTGAATATAACGCCGCATTTAGCGCTCTGGTAGCCCTAGAAAGCACACGTCGCTCGCTGCATGATTTAGCCCTCGGCGGCCTTTAGCCCCTCAATTTTCGAACATCGGCCGCGTGCGCTAGAGTTTGCGCTCGTACGCATTGATCCCTGATAGCTCAATGGCAGAGCAGCCGGCTGTTAACCGGCAGGTTCTTGGTTCGAATCCAAGTCAGGGAGCTTTCATTCAATAAAACTGCGCTTCAACCTTTATTATTGCCACCATGTCACTTATACAAAACTTCCTGCGAACGACCACCAACTCATGGCGGGCTCAAAGCGCACCCCTTCGCATAATGCGCTTATGGCTGGGAGTTACGTGGATTTATGCAGCCTGGAATAAGGCCACCGATGCCGGGTTTTTAACTCGTGGCTCAACGACTTTCATCGGCAAGCAACTCAGCGGATACTCAACACAATCTCCAATGGGTCACTTTGTTTTTAACAAATTGATGGAGCACGCAGTCCCAGTTGGCGTCTTTGTCATGATCAGTGAGTTTGCAATTGGTCTTGCAACGCTGTTGTGGGTTGCACCAACCTTGGCCGCCTTTGGTGGCTTTTCAATGTCGCTTGGCTTGTGGCTCGCAAGTAGTTTCCACGCCCATCCATACTTTTTAGCAAGCGATACGGCCTATGCCGTGTTGTGGCTTTCCTACTTCTTATTTATTTTAGGTAAGCGGCGAACATTAGATATTTCATTAAATCGTCGCGGTGCATTGAGAGTGGGAATTGTTGGTGCAATCGCTATTGCCAGTGCCGCCGTAGGGAAGTTAACTGCTCCATCGACTAAGGCGACTGCGGCCTCTAGTTCAAGTGCGGGAACAAAAACGCAACTGACCAAATTAATTGATTTCCCAGTTGGCTCTGTTGCAAATTTTGCTTTAGCAACGGGGGAGCCTGCGATTTTGTTTAGGACTAAGGCCGGCGTATTTGCCTACTCTGCAATCTGTACGCATCAAGGTTGTACCGTTGGGTATTCTGCAGGTACTAAAACTTTGGACTGCCCATGTCACGGCGCGCAGTACGATCCCTTCAATTCAGCCAAGGTTATAACTGGCCCAGCCCAAAGCCCTCTAGGATCGATCAAAGTTGCAATCGAAGGCGATTGGGTAATACTCGCGTAACTAAATCGAAACACAAGTGAGTTAAGATTTACCCATGGCCCTCTTTCGTTTAAACGTCGCAATTCCAGATCGCCCTGGCTCATTAGGTTTACTCGCATCGGCTATTGGCGCTGCCGGTGGTGATATTCGAGAGCTCGTAGTCTTAAAATCTGAAGGTGGCCGCGGCTTTGACGATATTACGGTTGCAGTTCCTGGAAGTGATCCCGGCGATCTCATTGATCTACTTAACTCAATCGGTGGCGTAGAAGTTATTTCTATAATCCCCGTTGGATAATTTCGGCGCCTTGGCTCGGTAGCGAGGTAAAGAAGCGCGGTGCTTTAAATGAATTTCTTTTAAACTCTATCTCTATAGCATTTATAACCTCTTGCGTTTGACTGGCTTTAATAAGGGCGATGGCACTTCCGCCAAATCCACCACCAACCATTCGTGCACCTAACGCCCCTGCCGAAAGTGCTGCATTAACTGCGGCATTGAGCTCGGGACAAGAGACATCATAATCATCGCGAAGTGATGTGTGAGAGGCGTTGAGAAGGGCTCCGAGTTCGATAAAGTTTTTCGCCTCAAGGGCTGCTACTGCATCGATCACTCTGGCAATCTCACTGACTGCATGACGTGCCCGAATAAATTCAGTTTTAGTGATTTGATCTTTAGAGGTTTCGAGTTTTTCAAGAGTTAATTCGCGCATCGATCTAATGCCAAGTTTTGCAACTACTGAATCACATGAGGCACGTCGTTCGGCATAGCCACCATCAGTCAGAGAGTGATGGGCCTGCGTATCTATTATCAGGAGCTCTAGTCCATTGGAGGCGACATCGAAGACCACATGTCTAACTGAAAGATCGCGGCAATCTAATAAAAGCGCCGAACCGGTCTTTGCCATCAGTGAAACCGATTGATCCATAATTCCGCAAGGTACTCCCACATATTCATTTTCAGCCTTTTGGGTAAGTCTGGCCAATGTCTCTACATCAAAACCAAGAGAGAATAAATCATTGAGCCCCGTTGCAACGCTGCATTCGAGGGCGGCCGATGAAGAAAGCCCTGCACCCAGTGGGACATGTCCATCGATCATTACATTGACACCTTGGTTAATCCCCATGGCCCAAATAACGCCGAGAACATAGCGCTCCCAATGGCCCTTAAGCTTTGGATTAATATCATCAAGTTTAACTGTGACTATCGCTTCTCTTCGTTGAACCGATGCTATGCGAACTAAACGGTCCGGACGTTTGCGAAGGGCTGCATATGTTCGATCGGCGATTGCAAATGGCAGAACATATCCATCGCTGTAGTCGATATGTTCTCCGATTAAATTAACTCGACCAGGGGCCGCAGCGATTACATCCGGAGTTTGTGCGAAAGCCTTTACAAACTCTTTATCGATTTTGGAGAGTGACATAGTTATTTAAATGAAGCAACGGTATCGGCGACCATCGCCTCGATTCCTCGAGTGGGTATCCAGTTAAGGCCATCTCTAGCCTTACTTATATCTGCGATGAGAACTGCTGGATCACCAGCGCGACGGGGAGAGTCAAGCGTCGGTACTGCATAACCGAGTGCGGCAGATGCTGCGGCGACAACTTGGCGAACCGAGTAACCATCTCCACTACCTAAGTTGTAAATCTCATGGCGTGGAGCGGTCAGAGATTCTAAAGCTTTCACATGGGCATCAATGAGATCGATGACATGGACGTAGTCTCGGATGCATGTGCCATCTGGAGTCGGCCAATCTCCACCAAATATTTTAAGCGGGTTTTCAGCACTGCTTCGTAAAACATTTGGAATCAAATGTGTTTCGGGATTATGGCGTTCAGCCAGCCACCCACGATCACAGTGGAGTGCTCCGGCAACATTAAAATATCGAAGTGAAATGGCGGCTAGACCTCGCACGGCTGATTCGGCGCTAAGCATGTGATCAATTGCCAGTTTAGTAGCACCATAAGGATTAGTGGGTGCAGTTGCTGCGCTCTCTTTAATCGGAATCTGCATTGGCTCACCATATGTTGCAGCAGAGGATGAAAATACAATCTTCTTTACGCCCGCTTGGTGCATCTGATCGAGCAGGATCCGAGTTCCATCCACATTTACATGGTGGTACAGATCGGGTTTTTCTACCGACTCTCCAACAAGTGATTTTCCAGCAAAGTGCACTACGGCCTCTACTCCCGCAAGGGCTTGAGCAACATCAGATGGGTTTAACAGTGAGCCCTGAACAAAACTTAAACCCGTAGGGACCGTATCGGCATGACCTGTACTGCAATCATCCAGAATTGTGATCTCATGACCTAAGGCGCGCATTATTTCAACGGCCGTTGCTCCGATGTATCCGGTACCACCAGTTATTAAAACCTTCATAGCTATAACTGTACGTCCCGAAGTTGGGCCGCTGATTGCTCGGGCCGCATATCCATAATAAATGCACCCATTGCAGATTCTGAGCCAGCTAAATACTTCAACTTTCCAGGAGCGCGTCGAACACTCGTAATCTGCCAGTGAAGACGGAGAAGATCGCGACCAACGCGAACTGGTGCTTGATGCCATGCCGCGATATATGCCATCTCGATTCCAAAGACGCCATCTAATCGATTCATAACTTCCAGTGCGATGGCAGGGAATGCATCACGTGCGGCTTCAGATAGGCCAGCTAAATCTGCAACTGGTGAGAGTGGGGCGACGTGAATTTCAAAGGGATATCTCGATGCATAAGGGACAAAAGCGATCCAATGTTGATTTCGGACGATAATGCGCTCGTTCTCACGAATTTCCCGGGCGAGAATTTCATCGAATAAAACCTTGCCTGTCGACTCTTTGTATACACGTGCCGCCGCGAGCATCTTTTCAACTCGTGGCGGAAGATAGGAATAAGCATAGATTTGGCCATGTGGGTGGGAGAGAGTCACGCCAATCTCTTCGCCGCGATTTTCAAAAGGGGCGATGTGTTCGATGTAGGTTTCTAATGAGAGCTCTTCGGTGCGATCAATCCACGCCTCAAGCAAAACGCGCACTCGAGCAGGAGTTAGATCCTTAAAAGATTTTCCGTGATCTGCGGTGAAACAAATTACTTCACACTTTCCTGCCGCTGTTCCTAAATCCGTATCTGGTCCGACGCGATCGGGTAGTGCCCAGTCACCGATGGGAGGACGCAATGAAGGCGAACGATTATCAAATACAACGACTTCAAAATCAGATTCAGGAACTTCGGTGAGTAGTTCGCCAGTTGTCGGACAGAGAGGACAGAGCTCCTTGGGTGGCAAAAAGATGCGACCTTGGCGGTGAGCGGCCATCGCAACCCACTCATTAACAAGTGCGTCAAGTCGAAGTTCTCCGATTGCTGGCTGTTCTTCAACGGGGCGACGATCTGAGGCAGTACGCGATTGGTTGGCGCTGTCGTAATAACGGATGGTGCGCCCATCGGCCATCTCACGATTATTGCGAGTGATACCCGCCAACAATCTTTTACTCTCTGTCATAGTGTCGATACTCTACCTCTGTGACTAAGCAATCCGCACTCCTTCGCAGCGAAGCCAGTTCATTACTGCTCGAGGTCGTAGATGGTGCACTCGTTATTGGCCACTGGGGCGCACCTCTTGTCGGAGATATCACCGATAGCGCACTAGCTCGCAGGGCATCAATTGCACATAGCTCATGGGACCAGCCACAAAACCCGGGCATCATGCGAGAAAGCGCTCGAGGTTTCTTGGGCCGTCCAGCTCTGAGCGGCCATAGATCGGGACGCGCTTGGTCGACAAAGTTTGAAGTTACTGATTTTCACCACGTCGATAATCGATGCACAGTTACTTTGAGAGATTTTCATGCCGAGCTTGAAATCATCGCTACCTTTTCTTTGGATACATTTGGTGTTCTTACACAAGGTGCAACTATCAAAAATATCGGCGATAGCGATTACTTTCTCAATGAGTACATTCACTGGCTACCACTTCCACAAGAGGCGACGCAGAGTTTAGATTTCACAGGTCGATGGTCCAATGAACGTAACCCTCAACGCCGCAATATTGCAACTGGAACATGGGTTCGCGAATCTCGCGAAGGTCGTAGCGGACATAATTTTTCGATTGCAGATATTGCACTGGAGAGTAGAACAACTTTTAATAGTGGATCTGCGTGGGCGACTAGCATTGCTTGGAGCGGAAACTCGCATTACTTGCTCGAACGCGGCTTTGATGGCGTGCAATCGATTGGAGCCGGTGAGCTTCTATTACCAGGCGAAGTGGTGCTTGGGCCAGGGGAGACATACATTTCACCAGCGATGGTTTCGGTGTACTCCTCCGAAGGTTTAGATGGAGTGAGCGCGGCATATCACTCACATCTTCGAGCGCGAACGATGCATCCACGTACTCCACGTCCACTCACGCTCAATATGTGGGAGGCGCTCTACTTCAACCATGATGAGGTGGCGATAAGAGAGCTCGTTGATGTTGCCGCTGAGATAGGTATCGAGCGTGTTGTTTTAGATGATGGATGGTTTCATTCTCGGCGCAATGACCGCGCTGGTTTAGGCGATTGGGTTATCGACCCCGCAGTGTGGCCAAACGGCTTAACATCGATAATTAAATATATAAATACAAAAGGCATCCAGTTTGGTTTGTGGTTTGAAGGCGAAATGGTAAATCCAGACTCGGATCTTTATCGTGCGCACCCTGATTGGATTTTGCATGAAGGCGATCGTGTTCCGCCGCTATGGCGTCATCAATTGGTTTTAGATCTGGCACACGAGGGCGCATATAACCATGTACTTGAACAGACTTCAGCGATTTTAGCCAATCATGACATCTCATACATCAAGTGGGATCACAATCGAACCTTAGTAGATGCCGGCCACATAGGCCGCGCCGGTGTTCGCACGCAAACACAAGCGATTTATCGTTTATTTGCTGAGCTTAAGCGGCGACATCCAAATCTTGAAATTGAATCCTGCGCTTCGGGAGGCGGACGAATTGATTTAGGTGTCATTGATTACGTTGATCGTTTTTGGACAAGTGATAACAATGATGCACTTGAGCGCCAAAGGATTCAACGCTGGACTTCGCAAGTTATCCCACCCGAAATGTTAGGCACACATATAGGACCAACACATGGTCACCAGACTGGCCGTACATTAGAACTTTCCATGCGTGCAATTACGGCGCTCTTTGGTCATGCTGGAATCGAGTGGAATATCACTGAGGCAACACCGCAAGAGCGCGCACACTTAAAAACTTGGGCAACATATTATAAAAATAATCGCGCGCTCTTACATAGCGCTCGAGTGGTTCGCGTTGATTATCCAGATGAAAATGGTTATCTACATGGAGTTACCGCCCATGATAAATCACGGGCAATCTTCGCTTACGTTCAATTAACTCCAACAGTTGCAATTCATCCAGCAGAGCTAAAATTTCCTGGTTTAGATGAGAAAGCTACTTATTCGGTTAAAGCCGTTTATCCAGCTGGTAAACCTCGCTTTATGTTGATTTCACCGCCAACATGGATGGAGGGTATAAAGATTTCAGGATCGGCCTTAACCCATAGTGGCATCGCTGCACCGATTCTTGCACCGGCTAATGCGATTATTATTGAGATTGCAAAGATCTAATCAAGCCAGTTAAGAGTTCGCTCAACGGCTTTTTTCCACTGCGCATATCCTCTTTCGCGGCCGTCGTGCGTACTAGTTGGTGACCAGCGACGAGATTCCAACCATTGCTCTCGTAGTACTTCAGGGGATGACCAAAAACCAACTGCTAAGCCCGCCGCATAGGCCGCGCCCAGCGCCGTTGTCTCAGCGATCAAAGGTTTCGAAATATCAACACCCATGATGTCGGCCTGCATCTGCATGCAAAGTGAGTTTGCAGTGATGCCTCCATCAACGCGCATTTCCTTCATTGGTACTCCGCTATCGGCGGACATGGCATCCATAACATCGCGAGTTTGATAACAAATCGCCTCAAGGGCTGCACGTGCAAGATGTGCTTTAGTTGCGGCCCGTGTTAGACCGACAATTGCCCCTCTCGCATCACTGCGCCAATATGGTGCGAAGAGTCCGGAAAATGCTGGGACAAAGTAAACACCGGCCGTATCGCTCACCGATGACGCCAAATTCTCGACTTCTGCGGCATGGGTGATAATTCCTAGTTGGTCGCGAAGCCACTGAATTGCCGACCCAGTCACTGCCACTGAACCTTCTAAGGCATAACGTGCAGGCTCGTTACCAAACTTGAAACACACCGTTGTAAGCAATCCATTTTTAGATCTGACGATCTCTGTGCCGGTATTTAGGAGGGCAAAGTTTCCGGTTCCATATGTGACCTTTGATTCCCCGCGATTAAAACATACCTGTCCAACCATCGCGGCCTGCTGGTCTCCAAGAATTCCTGCAATTGGTACTGCACTGCCGAAGGGACCGTGCGGATCGGTAAGTCCGTACTCCTCCGACGATGAGGCAATAGTGGGCAGAGATTGACGAGAGATGGAAAAAATAGAGAGGAGCTCTTCATCCCAATCCAAAGTTTCAAGATTCATCAATAGCGTCCGACTTGCATTAGTTACGTCAGTTGCATGAATCCCACCGCGGACTCCGCCAGTTAAATTCCATAAAAGCCACGAATCTATGGTTCCAAAGCGCGCATTAGCCCCGCTGGCGGCAGCTACATTATTGCGCAGCCAGTTCATCTTGCTGCCAGAAAAATATGGCGCAATTGTTAAACCAGTTTTAAAACTAATCGTTTCTTTTTGGCTCACAGAAAGTGATTCTAAAAACTCAACTGTTCGTGTGTCTTGCCAGACAATGGCGTTAGATAAAGGTTGCCCGGTTTGAATATCCCACACCACGGTTGTTTCACGCTGATTAGTGATGCCAACGGCTGCCAAGTCCGAGCCTAAAATATCGGCCTGTTTAAGCGCACCAGTTATAACTTCTTGCGTCCGCTCCCAAATCTCATTGGCATCGTGTTCGACCCACCCAGCTCGAGGAAGAATCTGTCGGTGCTCGATTTGATGCTGACCTACAACTCTTCCGGCATGGTCAAAGATCATAAAGCGGGTGCTGCTCGTACCCTGATCCAAACTGCCGATGTATTTCACGTGAGGCAAACTCGTCTCTCTTGGGTTAGGCTTAACTCTACAAAGGCCATAATGGAGATGCAACGTATATGTTTCTATCGAATTTAAACCCTGAGCAACGCGAAAGCGCGATTGCCGCTTTGGGCACTGAGCATTTCGATGTTCTGGTTATCGGTGGGGGAGTTAACGGCGTAGGTGCAGCCCTTGATGCGGCATCGCGAGGACTAAAAGTGGCATTGATCGAATCCCAGGATATTGCCGCCGGAACATCGAGTCGCTCAAGTAAGTTGATACATGGTGGCCTTCGATACCTCGAGCAATACGATTTTAAGTTAGTGCGCGAGGCTCTGCATGAGCGCGAACTTTTAGTCTCGACTCTCTGCCCGCACCTCGTAAAACCTGTTGGCTTTCTATTTCCACTGACTGAAAAGTTCAAAGAGCGCACTTACGTAGGTGCCGGTTTAGCGTTGTACGATGCACTTCGCGGTTTTCAACGATCATTACCATTTCATAAACATTTAAGTCAGAAACAAATTAATGACATTGCCCCTTCGCTTCGCCCCGATATTATTTTGGGTGCAATTAAATACTTTGACGCCCAAGTCGATGATGCTCGCCATACTTTGACTGTGGCTCGAACTGCTGCGCGCCACGGAGCCATAATCGCAACGCGCGTGAGCGCTGAATCCCTTATCCGTGAAGGTAAACGCATCACGGGCGTAAAGGCCAAGGATTTGGTGAGCGGGAAATCAATTTCAATTAAAGCAGATGTAACCGTTATGTGTGCAGGTATTTGGAGCGATGAACTGCATGCAAAGTTCGAACTTCAAGCCGGATACAACGTAACTATGAGTAAAGGAGTCCATATTGTTCTGCCAGGATCTGCAATTAAATCAGGAGCCGGCATAATTCTAAAGACGCCAGTCTCGGTATTGTTCATTATTCCGTGGGGGGATAAGTGGATTGTCGGAACAACCGATACGCCGTACATGGGAGACCGAGCCGAACCTTTGGCTACCCGCGAAGATGTTCAATACATATTAGATCAAGCAAATCGCGTTCTTTCTCCACAGCTAAATATCGAAGAGATCATCGGTATTTATGCCGGCCTTCGTCCCTTAGTTGCTAACAATAAGAATTCACATACAACTAAACTCTCGCGCGAACACACCGTTGATCGCCCTGCAGCAGGTTTTGTTAGTATCGCCGGCGGTAAATACACAACGTATCGAATCATGAGTAAAGATGTTATTGATCTGGCCGTTAACGAGCTTCGCAAACTAACCCCCGAGTCCGTAACGGAGAAGCTGCCACTTGTTGGCGCCGACGGATACTTTGGTTTAGTTCAACAAGTTGATCGATTAGTCGAGGAAACGGGTTTAGATACCGAGTGCATTACACACTTACTTAATCGTTACGGTTCGATGATTAGCGAGATTTTAACTTTAGTGAAGGAAAATCCATCACTGTCGAAAAAACTCACCGAAGATTTGCCGTACATTAAAGCTGAAATTTACTACGCAGCAAGTCATGAGGGCGCCCTTAGCGTTGATGACGTGATTTCACGTCGAACTCGTATCGCTTTTGAGGCTAAAAACAATGGCGTTCATTTAGCCCAAACGGTCGCCGAAATTATTACGCCGGTTCTAGGTTGGTCGGCAAAAGAGCGAAAGAGCTCAATCGCTGCTTATGAAACATCGGTAGAGCGAGAAGTAGTAGCGTTGGCTGCGATGTTTAAAAGTAGCGAAAAAGTTAGTTCTTGATTTGATTTGCGCAGCTATCAACTGATGGCTTAGGTGTAGGCGCAATAGTTGGCTTTGGTGTGGGTGTTGACGATGGAGTTGGTGTTGGTGTTGGTGCTGGAGCTTGAACCACAGTGAAACTTACGGGTTGGTTGCTTTGAGCGTGTGTTCCAGATACGTCGTTGAATTGAATTTTCCCCACGTATGTTCCAACTGGCAAACCCTTAATCGAGAGAGTCCACGCTCCACTAGTCGCACGCACCTGAGTTTGCGTTGGTTTTTCACTCGGAGTGCTGATCGCATCAAGAACTAACTTAACGCCGCCAGTTACAACAGGCGTTGAGTCTGGGCGCGCAACACTGACTTTGAAAGTTACAACATTGCTTGTAGTTGGTACTAATAAATTTTCAATAGTTAAAACCGTGGGTTCATTTACTGGCATCAAATCAACCTGTGCCGGTACCCAACTTCCGGCAACTAAAGCCATAAATGCCTGCGCATCTCCTCTAAAAACGCTTAAATCCAAACGCGCACCGGGTACGCCATATTTAGGGGCGATTCCGCACGATGTGTACTGCCACATTGTCCACTGTGTGGCACATGCAGCACTCGTCCATGAGTGCACATAACAGCCACCGGCTTTTAAACCAGGTTGATTGAGGGGATCTGCAGGATCTATCGCATATTGTGCTAACCAGAGTGGATATTGAGTTAGCTCGGCAGTGCGCGCCATGGAGCCTTCTAGAAAACTTGAGTACGAATACACAATAGGAGTTTTCCCGGTCTTGGCTTTTAAAATACCCAGAAAAGTTCTCGCCCATAACGTTACTTGGGCTTGTGAAGCGTTCTTAAGACACGTGCCACTGCTAGATAGTCGAACACACTTATTTTCAAGGTCTAGTGCATATGGCAAATCTCGCTCTGTATATCCGCCAATTGAGGCAAGTCTCCACATTACTTTTTGTGCCTGGGCAGTTGCATCTTGAATAATTGCCGCATCATCTGTTACATCGGGCAGGGTGGCGTAATGATAAAAACCGGTATAGATTCCAGCGGCTTGTGCCGCGCTATGGTCCATTACTAGATATTTCAAAGCGAGTGCATCGGCAGTGTCCTTTGTATCAGATGCCTTAATCATGACAAAGCGAACTCCGGCGTCATACATTTTTACAAAATCAATCGGTTTTTCATTGGGATGTTGCCAGCGGCTAACGTCGGCACCATGAATACGTCCACCTGGACCAAACTGACCAACAACTAGGGCTGGATCGGTCTCAGAAATCTGGACCACCTGTTTAATGGTTATCGAACGGGTAGGAGAATAAATCTTTTTGCCGCGAGTTAGGGCACTTGCGCGGTAAGAAACTTTGGCGTTTAACGCCGTTGCAAGCGCTGAGACTTTCCATGTTCCAGCCTTGGCCGTTTTAGTCTTAAATAAAGTGGATTTCCATTTTCCAGCGGTGTTAATTTGAATTGATATAGCAACCCCAGATTTAGCGGGTTTGATGGCTCCGTAAAAAGTTATTAAAGCCTCACTTGCAGAAGGTGTTTGGCGCACAGTAAGTGAGAGTTGGGTAGTTGCCGCAGAAGTACTCGGAATGCCAAGGGCAATTAAAGCAAAGACAATCATGATCGCACGAAGCTTCATCGCTCTTTAATCTCCACCTCAAGGCCAAGAAGCTCTTTAATAGTTAGCTGGAGAAGGCGCACTTGTTTTACACGAGTTTGTGAGTATTCGTGGGCGGCACCGAGTTTGCGAGAATCAGAGAAATCCAGGGTTAGTACCTGCCCATCGAACTCCGCTAAGCGCGCATCAAAGAAGGCTAGCCACGTAATTCGATCCTTTGCCAAAAGCGCATCGAGAACCTCGTTCCAGCGATTGCGAATCTGGTTGAGCTCCATAGTCGAGAACTTTACTCGTCTTGGCCCTGCGCCTCATGTCTTAGTGGTGGGGCGCGCCTAACCACTTGTAATACTCATTGACTAGTTGGACACGTTGATTCTTGTTACGGTCGGGTTGAATATTAAATTCTTGAGCAACTCTAGAGATTATTTGTTCCACAGCTTTCTCACTAACATATCTCAGCCGTCCAATTTGGGCATTAGTTGCGCCATCTGCTACAAGTCGCAACGTTTGAACTTGGACATCGGTGAGTTGAACCAACAAACCACAAAGGGATTTCTCTTCTATAGAGACACTTCCATTTATCCATGCGACTTTTTGATTCTCATCGGCTGCCACTTTAGATTCCTTTATTGCTGAACAAAGAACCAAGAGGTCGGTAGCTGATTTTTTAAGTATCACTTTTGTACCCGATGGAATATCAATATTTCTCTCTCCAAGGAGACGAACATCTGAGCAGCTCTCCAAAATAACTATCCCAACATCTGGTTTCGACTTACGAAGGTTGATTGCAATTTTAATCGCTGAAATTCCGGCGATATGCATATCAAGTAAAACCACGTCGGGTTGCAATCTTTGTAGGAGGTTAAGTGCGACATTTTCACTTCTAGCTTCACCGATAATGTCCATCTCATGTAAACGAAGGGCGGGAACTAATGTAGAGAGTTCAAAACCATCATCAACGACGACTAACACTCGTTCATTCATAAAAACAGGGTAACAAGAAAGAAAGTGGTTACCCCTACCTTAAGGATTTAATCTAGCAATTGAGAGATGGCACCAGAGATCTCTTTAACTATCATCTCCGCTGAGATAGGGCCTCCCCTAGAGGCATTTTTCGCCGCTTGTGCATGTATGAAGGCACCCGTTGCCGCCACTCGCGCCAAATGATTGACGTCATTTAGAATCTCAATTGAATTTGTAGCAACCAGAGCGCCAATGATTCCAGCTAAAACATCGCCAGAACCGGCCGTTGCAAGCCAAGGAGTAGCAACTGGAAGTTCCAGGAGAAGTTCATCGTTAGCTACGAAAGTGCGAGCCCCTTTTAATAAAACGGCAACACCTAAAGTTGATGCGGCAACTTGCACCCACTTTTTGGGGTCGGCCTCAATCGACTCAACTGATACTGGAACTCCACGCGCAGTGAGTAAAACTGAGAGCTCGCCGCTATGGGGGAGGATCAGTGTTGGTTGCTCCAAAGAACCTGCCAAATACAGCGCACCAGCATCTAAAACCGTTGGTACTGACTGCAATTTTGCTAATTTAAACCATCGATGTCGTAGCCACGTTGAAACATCTGAATACTTTTTTGCCGGTATACCAGAGCCGATTAACCACGCCGAAACTTTTCCAGGTTGAACAACGGCCGAAGGTGTCGTGTGCAGGACTAAGTGAGCCAATCCTGATGAGCTATGAAAACGAATCATTCCAATACCGGTTGCAGCTGCGGCCGACGTGGTTAATACCGATGCACCTGGATATTGCGCAGAGCCCGTAATGATGCCAATTACGCCGCGAGAATATTTATGATCAAGGTCTGTCGGCACAACGATGCAACGCTGGGCATCGCGCGAACTCCATTTTTTACTAACACGTGTTATTTCGGCCATGGGTAACTATGGCATGAAATCAACAATGAGTGATAACCCTTCAAGGTTGCGCAAATGAATCGCGCGCAAGTAACAGTAAAATACGGTGATGCCGTAGAAATGAGGGAGCGAGAATGAACACAGAGCAGTTTGATCGAATGCGCAGTGGTCAAGGATTCATTGCCGCTCTTGATCAAAGCGGTGGAAGTACACCCAAAGCTCTCAAACTTTATGGAGTTGAGGAGAACGCATATTCAAATGAAGAGGAGATGTTTAATCTCGTCCATCAGATGCGAACTCGAATTATGACAAGCCCAGTATTCACGAGTGCGCGTATTTTGGGTGTGATTCTCTTTGAGGAGACTATGAATCGGGCGATAGATGGAATTGGCAGCGCTGAGTACTTATGGTTGCGCAAAGGCATAGTTCCCTTTCTAAAAATAGATAATGGCCTGCTTGCCGAAGTTAACGGCGCACAGTTGATGAAGCCAATTCCAGAGCTTGCCCTTCGGTTACGCAGTGCCACTAGCCATGGAGTTTTCGGTACCAAGATGCGCTCACTAATAAAGTTAGCTAATCAACAAGGTATTAAGGCTTGCGTTAAGCAGCAGTTTGAAATTGCAGAAGCGGTTTTGGATTCTGGGTTGATGCCGATTTTGGAGCCTGAGATTGATATTAATAACCCGGAAAAATCTGCCGCTGAAGCGATTTTAAAACGTGAGTTGATTGAGCATTTAAATTCACTTGGTTCACGCACAGTGATGTTGAAATTAACGCTGCCAGATACTGCAGGCTTCTACACCGAATTAACCGCGCACCCGGCGGTCTTGCGCGTTGTCGCACTCTCTGGCGGATACTCGCGCGATCAGGCCAATGCGATTCTGACCAAGAATCCACATTTGATTGCCAGTTTTTCACGGGCGCTGACAGAGGGTCTGGGTAGCAAGCAGAGCGAAGACGAGTTCAATGAGTTACTCGATTTTTCTATCCAGAGTATTTATGAGGCCTCAGTTTTAAAGTAGTTTTACGACTGCTGATTAATCGACCAGAGTGTCCAGATGTGAGTGCGCACTGAACGAGGCTGCTTTAAAATAGTTGTAATTTGGAAAGCAATATCTTCAGATCGCAAGAAACTCGCCAAAATCGGTGTACCAGGAGTGCGACCGGCCCCTAAAGCAAACTCAGTCTCTGTTCCGGCCGGACATACAAGCGCTACGCGCACGCCTTTTTCGCGGAGTTCGCGATCTAGGCCGCCAGCAAGTCCAACCTGTGCATGCTTAGTTCCGGCATAAATAGACTCATCGCCGCCTCCACGAAAACCTGCAACGGAGGAGACGATCACAATATCGCCAGCTTTTTTATCAATCATTGTTGGCAGGCAGGCCCGAATAATATGCACTGTGCCCTCATAATTCGTTCGCATCATGCGATTTACTTCATCATCGCTGTAATCCAAAATTGAGCCGTACATTCCAATTCCAGCGTTTGGCACTACCGCATCAATTGTTCCAAATTTGTCCAGCGCCGCTTTTGCTACCGCGCGTGAAACATCAGGGTCAGAACAGTCACCAGCGACATATGTTGCATGTTCTTCACCGAGCTCGCTAACCATTTCTTTCAAGCGCGCTTCATTGCGTGCGTTCAAAACAACTATGGCGCCTTGCTCTACGAGCTCCTTGGCTGTAGCGGCACCCATTCCAGCTGTAGCGCCAGTGATAACGATTACTTGGTCTTTGAGATCTCGCAGTTGATATGTCATGGCCGTATTATGCAGTGAGTATTGATTTTATGCAGAAGTTAATTCTTTTTCACAGTTCAAAGGTATCAAGGGCTGCATGTTTGCCCGTGCTTTCCCCGTTGAGAATATGTGCGAGGCCGCTGCCATGAACAGTCCAGGTTTCCAAATCATTCGTCACGATTGCCGTGTTTTCATCAATGCCAATGATGCGAAGTCCAAGAGGTGCCTTCAAAAATAATTGCGCAGCGCTATCTGGAATCCACTTAAAGAATTTGTTGTAGTGGGGAATTACTCGCAGATGCGGAAGCAATCCCAAACCAACGCCCCCTATCTCTTTTAGTTTTCGAAAGTGTGGAACATCTGGGCCAAAGGCCATTGCACCGGCACTGCATCCGGCAAGGGATGAACCCGATTGCCAACTACTAACTATTGCATCCCAGACGGTTGTGCCGATTAAAACCTCTGCTAAATGATGTGGATCCCCACCGCTTAGATAGATTAACCCTGCTCCATGAATGCGTTCGGCGTAATCGGAGCGCATTGCATCTTCGCGTGTATATATGGGAAGAAAAACCTGTTCGGCGCCGATTCGATCAGCTTGTTCCTTACCGATGCGCTCCCAGTAATTCAAACTCTCCTTGCTCTCTTTGCCGGCAGCAGTCGGTAGTTGAACATATCTAAGAGATGGACCGTTTTTTAAAAGCGAGGCCTCAAACTCGGCCATGACGGGTAGATATTCACCCGAGCCGACGAGGGCTAGTTGACCATGTGTGCTCACCGCTAAACCTTACACTTCCGAACTATTACTCAGAGATTTACCCTCAATCGAAGCCCAAAACGCAGAATAAGAAATAGGGGGGACTGCTCTAATCGAGGCGTCAGAGCAAAGGGAACCAATTTAAGTAAGGTACCTGGATGAATGTGCTCGGCCCTCTATTGGCAGGCTTGCTCTCTTTTACTTTATTTGCCTCGCCTGCTCTTCAAGCGCCAAATGCTGATGAAGTAACACACCAAAAACTACAATTGAAGCTCATAGCTGGAATATCATCCAATGGAAAATTATCGGCTGGATTTGATTCAGCAATTGTTGGAATGAAACCGCTCGATACTCAAACCCGTTTCGTTGACTACACCAATTCGGGGACTGTGGCATTTGTCACCCCAACCTTGGGTATCACGGCATACACATCTGCCGGCTCGGGAGGCGCCGTTGTTACTTCGACATCTGTTAATGCAATTTTGACTACGGGGTCTGCAGCGGCGAAAAATGGTCTTAGAGTTTGGGTGCAAAACTGCGCTACTAATTGGAGTTTTACGGTTGGAGCATCTACGGCTTCGGCAACATGTGCCTCTGTTGCACAGGATGTGATTAGCACTGGATCGGGAGCGGCTACGGTTCTAAATAGAGCGGTACCAATTGCGAATTTAGTTTCAAGTGCCATTGCAATGAGTAATTTGAATACTAAAGCCGGTGCCACCAACCACCTTAGGTACACGATTTATATACCAGCAAAATCCGAGACTACGGTCAATGGAAAAACTAACGCACTATATGCAAATCCGGCTTTAGACCCAACATCCCTACAAGGTAAAAATACTTGGTTAAAGTGGACTGTAACCGTGACACAAAAACCAGTGAAAAGTACCGAGACGGAAGATACGTAACGAGTTAACTAACTAAGAGTGGGGCGGGTCGGGCTCGAACCGACGACGACTGAATTATGAGTTCGGTAGCGACGACTGGGAGTAACTCGACCTATGCCTGTTTACGCAGGCAACTATAAACAACTTCAGTAGTGATAATGCCCTATATCGGGTAATAAATGGTTATCCAGTGCATGAAATGTGCATTGGCTATTCAGTCAGTGAGGCGGGTCGGGCTCGAACCGACGACGACCAAATTATGAGTTTGGGGCTCTAACCAACTGAGCTACCGCCTCTTGCGATGAACAGTTTAGAGCACATTGACAGTTCAAATTTCACAATTGAGATTCGATTTTGCGATAAATAGTGGTTTTACAACGGAATATAGAGTTGAACTCGCGTCCCAGTTGAATCTGGCCCTGTACTCCTAGACCAGTTCCCGGTGCTGATTTCATCGAATAGCGCGCTTCCCATTCCCCTATGGGAATTTTGCGATACACCTTTGCCATCATCAATAAAGGTGCATTCAAGTTGGTTCTCGCCTACCAAATGAAATGTCATCGCAATATTTGAAGCATCACCATGATGGAGTGCATTGACAATCACTTCTTCCATAACTTGACCAACTTTTGCGATATCTACGGTCGGTAGATCGGTTCTAACTGAGCAATCGACAGTGAAATCTAGGATTCCTTCCCAAAGTTTGTATCGATATTCAATCTCTCCTTGCAAATCTCTATCCCTGACTTCTTCTAATTCAATTTTCTCATCAAGAATATTTTGCGCCGCAATAATTGCTTGATGGCGCTCTTGGAGGTTACTGCTTGTCGCAGATTGTTCTAAAAGATTAGAGACTGCGATGAGCCTTGATTGCATGGTTCCATGTATATGTTTCGCCCATGTTCGCGAAACTCGAGCTATTTCCAAGTTGGCAATATTGAGCGCTGCCTTATCTTTACGATATTGAGTGGCTAAGCCACTGAGAACTTCATCTTGCGTTGACAAGGCAAATTTTGTGAAGCTTAAGACAAAAGCCACTCCCATCATAAATGCCCATATAAAAAATCCCGGGAAGAATTCCAGGTTTGGCGTTCTGTAATGGATCATTGAATTAGCAATCGTTGTGATTAGTAAAGTAAAACTCACTATAAAGATCATTCTAAACATCAAAATACTCATACTTGAGCGAATTTTTGATCTAAATATTAGGTCTGCAATTATTTGAGCTAAAAGCAGCGCGCCTGTGAAAGCTATAGCTATAGCAAGTGATTTTCCAAAATGCGGACTTCGAAGTATGACTGGAACGAAGAGAGTAGCGACAACACCTGTATAAAGCCCTTTATTCAAAGGTACTAGCCGTGCCGAAAGGAGATAGTGTTCAAAGAGTTTCCTATCAGTTCCGGTATTGCCTTGTGTAACAGGTTCGGATTTTGTTGATGAGTGCCATAGATTATGTGAGAGTTCACGAATAGAGCCTTGAGCATAATTGCGCAGCAGATTAGCCGACATCTTATTATCTTGGCTTGAAACAATAGAATCATCAAACTTTTTGCGCATTGAAAGATTGCTCCACTTGAGATCTCTTGTAATTGATCCCTCTATTTCAACCCGAATCTTTTGTGCTAAATTGCTTTGCAAAACTCTATTTTCAAGTAACAAGTCAACGCGCTTATTCAAGAATTCACGATTCTCCTCAAAAGATACTAGGGATGCGGTTACAAGGGCGTTGACTGGTAGCCATGAAATTCCAATTACAAAACCAGTGACGGGGCGAATCCAGGGATGCATCGTTTCTACAATAGAGAAATGTAGGAGCAATAGCGAGACAGTTACCCCTTGCAAGAAACCACCAATTCCGCTAATCATTGCCAACAGATAAAACGAAAAATGGGGAGAGCCAATCTTTAGCCAGATATATCTCATTACATAATAGAAAGTTATTAGGACTACATAACCTAAAAGCTTCGCCTGTATCCAATCCGCATAATTGGTTCTAACTCTCTCAAAATCAAGAAGTACTGCTAGTGGAAATGAGAGTGCGGCGAAAATCGGTAGGTACCTCAAATCTAGCTCGTGAGGACCTTCAACAGCTAACCTAAACAATTCAAACTGTGATTTTTGGTTTTCGCTCACTCAAGCTCCAAGTTTGTAAAACTTCTTTGCAATGAGAACTCTTTGATTGCTGTTTTCATCATTTGTAATATTCAATTTTTTTGCGAGTCGAGAAATTGCGTTCTCCACTGATTTCACCGTTGTAAATCGAGCATCTGCAATGGCAGCATTTGATAAGCCTTGAGAAATCATGCGCATCAGTTCGATTTGAAGATCGGTAAATGGTTCAGATGTTATTTCTAACGGAACAAGTTTGCGATTAGTCGTGCTATCGATATTTGCCAGTTCAAATGCTTTGCGCACATGTTCTATAAGATTTGAAATATCTGAAAGTTCGGCCTTATTTATATACGCAGAAGCCAGGGGAGCTTGTGGAAGATTTGGTTTTAGCACCCGCACATCCGTAAGCGAGGTAACAAAGAGAATTCCAATATGCAGACAATTTTTACGTAGCGTGGCGGCAATATCTAAACCAGTCGGTCCATCGCCTAAATTGATATCGAGTAATGCAACCTGTGGCTTATGTTCACGAAATATTCTCATTGCATCAAAACCATTAGTTGCAGCTCCAACTACACGAAAACCTGCAGACGAAAGGGATTCAGAAAGCAATAATCTCGAAAGTGGCTCATCTTCAACAACCATCACGCTAATTTCTAATTCGGTCTTCGCAAATTGTTGAGTCATTGAACCTTCTCAATTTCCGTAGGTAATGGTTCATAAAGTGTAAGTAAGATCTCACAATGCGTAAAGAGAAAGTATGGGGATATCCCTTCACTTTCAACTATTTTTTCTGAAGGATAGCCCTCAAAATCACCCTTGTCTAACTTGACACTAAACAATTTTCCTAAACTGCAAACTCCTTGCAAACTCTAAAGATTAGGCAACCCCTCAATTTCACGAAAAAAGAGGTTTTAAATTGCAAGAGCGTCACCTCTCATTTACCTTAAGCGAAATTGATATAACTCACTATCAACTCACGCTGATTACATTGATTGGAAAGGGAAATTGATGACACGTAAAAGTGCTACCAATAAAACATTTCGTTCAACTATTGCTTTTGCATCGATAACCATTTTCATCATGGTTGTACCTGCACTTGCATCGGCATATTTTGGCTTCGGAATCTTCACCGTCATGTCACAAAGTATGAAGCCATATATGAGCGCCGGTGATGAAATTCTGACCGATGTAGTTTCTGCTCATGATGTACAAACTGGCGATGTAATCCTATTCCTTAACCCAGATAACTTAGAGCAGATCGCTCACAGAGTTATCAAGAGCACTACCAACGATAGCCAACACTACATATTTACAACTAAAGGTGATTCAAACCCGGCAGTTGATACCCCAACTCTGACGTACCACACCAATGCGCCAATACGAAGAGTAATCGCTGTAGTCCCAGCGGTCGGATACTTCCTTGATGCCGTTTCTTCAACGGCTACCAAGACTGTTGGCTCGATCGGACTCATTGGCTACCTGGTCTTTCTCATTCGCAAGTCGCGACAAGTTGCTGAGCCCGAACTTGCTCCTGGCGCCCTAGCTGAGGAAGAAATCACCAAACGTGTTGAGCAGTTAGTGAAAGAGCATTTGAAATCAGTATCGGTAACTCATTCGTTACCTGTAACTGATCCCCCTTCGGATCAGCAAGACAATTAAGCCAAAATCTATCTCTAATTACTTCGCTCTCTCATGTGGCAAATCGCCATGTGAGTCATTAAGAAAAAGAGGTTCGATCATGTTAGGCAAATTAAATCTAGTTAAGTCGGCGCGGTCCATGTCGAGCCTCGGGGGAAAGGTAGTGTTTTTTGCAGTTGCCACCACTATCGGCGTTGCCAACATTGTTGGTAGCGCAGGTGCTGCGCTAAATGCGACTGCATTTAATACTTCCAACCAAAATATTAACTCTGGAAAGCTTTCTCTCACTTTGTCGGCTGGATCGGCATCAGCCGGATTTGGCACTGCAATTGTTGGCATGAAGCCATTAGATACACAGACTCGTTTCGTTGATTACACCAACGACGGGGATTTGGCATTCCTCACCCCAACACTTTCAATCGCTGCATATACCTCTGCGGGTTCAGGTGGAACCATCATCTCCGCTGGATCTGCTGACGCAATTTTGACAACTGGAGCTGCGGCCGTAACAAGCGGCATGAGAGTCTGGGTTCAAAACTGCTCCACTGCTTGGGCGTTCACCGCAGGATCTTCTTCATCTGCTGCAACATGTTCAGGTACAACGACTGATGTAATTAGCACTGGCTCGGGAACGGCTACTGTGTTAAATAGAGCGGTGCCAATTGCCACTTTAATTGCAGCAGGTGCCGCGGGCACAGCAATGACTAACTTAGTTAATACCCCCAACTATGTTAATCGCCTCATGTACACGCTCTATATTCCAGATAAGACAGAGACAACTGTCAATGGAAGAACAAATGCGTTATATGCAACTCCAGCATTGGATCCAACCTCGATCCAAGGCAAGAATGCCTGGGTAACCTGGACAGTAGAAGTCAAACAACCAGCTTTAACCACTGGAAACTCCTAATCTAGGAGTTAGTTAAATCATGAAGCGTAGATCGGTCTGGATAGTTTTGGTGGCATCATTGCTGCTGCTTACAACTACCCAGACCGATCTTGCCTTTGCAACACTAAAGGCAGCGACAAACAATTCATCGTCACTAAACATTTCTACGGCAGCATGGGGAGCCTTTGCCGGCGTGAATGCGAACGCTGCCCTAACAGGGAATGCATATGGCCCGATAACGCCATTGTCTGCATCTGTTTCATTCTGTCCAGGAGTCCCTTTGTATTACATCACAACTGATGGTGGAGGATGGGATGACTTGGGGCGGAGCGTAAAATTCCAATCCGCGAATTGGTCGAATTCAATAGCAGTTGGAATGACAATTACGCTTAACTCTGGCGTCAACCCGGTGGTAAGTACGATAATTGCCGTAAATTCTGGCAATCGACAAATTACTTTTTCCACCACTGGCAATAATCCAGTTGTAGGCAGCACCGCTGATAACTATTTAACGTACGTGGTTGGGGATGCCTCCGTTTCATGTTGTGTCACGACTGACTATTACCTAACGACCGACGGCAACGGATGGAGCTCCTCAAGTACGAAAGTTGGACTCCAAACAGCTACAACTGCGCTGGCTGTAGGAATGACGGTAACGGGGGTTGGAATCGTCAGCTCTGGCACTAATACGATCACGGCTGTAGATAATGCTAGGCAACAGGTGACATTAAGGCTCGGACCAAATACGTCGGCAAATTTCACAACTTTGAAATTTAGCACAGCGTGTCCTGGCGCTGGCGTGACATCTAGCGCCCTGGATGGATTCTTCACTATCGAGAACTCCGGCAGCATCGCTATTCAAACGCTTGCAATTACCCAAACCGTTACCGTGACAACCACTAACTCAATCAAATTGCAGACCTGTAACGTGGGGGGAGCGGGAACGGCAAGTGCTGCATGGAATGAAAATGCGGGAACATGTGCTGGAACTATCAACACGATAATGACGACTACGAGTGCTAATTCACCGCAAACAGTAAGTGGCTACTCGATGCCGTTAAGTATTGGAGGAGACGTTCGGGTTAGAGCACTTTCAACCCAAGCTAACAAAACGACGACAATTTCAGTTTCAGTAGCAACAACTAATACGCGGGCGGCCACAAACTCTATTTCCTAAGGGCACCGACCCATTTAAAATATTGCCCAGCAAGTAATACTCGCTGGTTTTTGGTTGGATCAGAGCCAACGCGAAAGTACTGCGAGATTTTTGTGACTATCTGTTCAACTGATTTTTCAGTAACAAATCGGACACGCGAGATTTCAGAGTTACTTAAACCGCTACCAAGTAGGCGCATTGTCTCAATTTGAATATCGGTTAAGCCGGCAAGAATAGAGACAAATTGTGGGCCATTGATAATGTCTTCTTGTCCGGCCCACAGGTAAGTTTGCTTTGACTTTGCCGCCAAGATCGAAAGCGCAATCGACTGGTAGATGAGTTCAACGACGTTGGCTACGGACTTAAGAATTAACTGTGAGCCATAAGGGATTTCACCAACGGTGATTCCTAGAATTCTAAGGTCAGGGCAGTCCGCGATAATGATGAGGCCAACTAATGGGTTAATACTTCGGAACTCTTTGCATAAATCAATTGCATGCTGCTTATTAAATCTAATATCAACGATAACAACTTTAGGTTTACGCAGTTCAAACAGATCCATTGCATCAGCAACATTATCCGTTGCACCGATAACCCTTGCTCCACGTTGGGTCAGCGCAGGGGCTAGAAGCGCGAGCTCGAAGGCCTGGTCGTTGATGATAAGAGTTTTCATGTGTGAGGCCACACTAGACCCTCTTTTTCGCCACACGCTCAGCGAGATACTAGGGATATCCCGAATTATTCCATGTATGAGGGTCAGCGGGGCCAGCCATGCCTAACTAGAGGTTTGCCCCTTACCAGTTACTCTTGCCCGAAATGGATAACAAAAAATTTATTCGAATTGTGGTTGTAGTTCTTACTTTCGCCATTTCCACGCAAACAATTCCGGCTCGAGCTACGCCTGTATACGTATTTCCAATTAAAGGCTGCGTAGTTACCTACGCTCATTCCCACCATGATTATCCAGCAACCGATATTTTGGGCAAAAAAGGCTGCGCATTCGTCGCTGTTACAAGTGGGGTAGTCGATGAAGTTAATCGAGTGGACAAGTACAACTACAAAACAAATTTAGGCGCAGATCGTGGCGGATTATATGTATCGATTATTGGTGATGACGGTGTTCGCTACTACGGATCGCACTTAATGAAAGTTGCCGATGGAATTGAGCCTGGAGTACGCGTTACCGCAGGGGATTTAATTGGAAAACTAGGAGATTCCGGTGATGCTAAAGGAACTGCCCCTCACGTGCACTTTGGAATTTCATGGCCAACTCCTGTGAGCGCAGGTGCTTGGTGGGTGCGTCGTGGTGAGTTATATCCGTGGAGTTATTTAGATAAATGGAAAGCCGGAACGGATTCATCTCCAGCAAAGGCAGTTGCAAAACTATTAGCTAAAACTGGCCTGCTTCCTGCGATGCCAAAGAAATAACCCCCACCGCGTGATGCGGTGAGGGTTATTAATAAAGCTGTGGAAATTAGGCAGGGTTTACTGCATCAGCCTGAGGACCCTTTGGACCCTGTACGACCTCAAATGAAACTGCCTGACCCTCTTCAAGGGACTTGTAACCGTTTCCTTGGATTGCTGAGTAGTGAACGAAAACATCTTGTCCGCCACCATCAACTGCAATGAAACCGAAACCCTTTTCAGAGTTGAACCACTTAACTGTACCTGTTGCCATGTTTTACTTTTCCTTCGATATGTGGGTGTTCCGAGAAATCCTCGGATCACGGTCTTCCTCTTGCGCCAGCGATACCGAATATGTATTACATGATACGGGTACTGATTAAGCGTCGGACTGGGGCCAACTGTATCGCCTACTGACCCGTAAACCTAAAGTGGGACTGGACAGTTTTAGCCAGAAGGGTGTGTAATTAAGCCACTAGCAGGTGCGAAAAGGCGGCCGGGGAAGGTCGCAATCGGCGCCCTTGCTAGGAGTTTTCAATGCAACGATTAAATAGAGCCTCTGGAGCCTTGGCCACCCGGGGTCAGCTACGTATCCACAGCGCCCCATCGGCCCTGCGTACCCATATTGACTGGGCATTATCGGATCTACTGGGAACCTCAACGGGCTGTGACTGGACGCCCCAAGGGTTAAAGGCTGGCACATATAAATGCACTCTGACGTGGCGAGATCGCCAAGGAACCGCTGCGGCGATTGCTAGTGCGCTGCGAAGTTGGCATTACCTGAGCTTTGAAGTTCAAGAAGATACAAACACTGGGGGAGAGTTATTTAGATTTACGCCCGAACTTGGAATCCACCGCGCTGTAACTGATTTATCAGGGGCCGTTGTTGTTAGCGAAAATCAAATTGGAGAAGTTTTAAAAAACTCTTTTGATGAAGAGTCGATTCGCGCTGGGCTAGCACTCATCATTGGTAGCGATTGGGATAATGAACTTGAACGTTTTCGTGGCGTCAATCACCAAGAGCTTTCTCACCTGCGCGCAATTTAATTGCGTATAATTTAAAGTATGAGTCAACTAAATGAATCACCTATTATTACGGTCGAGCGTCGCAAAGCAGTCACAATTATTATTTCTTCGATCATTGTTTCATTAGCACTTGGTGTCGGACTAGCTAAAGTTGGAACTGGTTTTGCAACACGCGCTGGAAATGGAATTACGGTTACCGGTTCAGCTAAAACAAGTGCAACTGCCGATAATGCAGTGTGGATTTTATCAGTCAGCCTATCAGCACCAAATGTTGGTGGCGCCGTCAAATCTGTTGATTCAGATGTAGTAGGTCTTTCAGATTATTTAACTAAGGGTGGAATACCAGCAGATGCGTTAACTCTCGGTGCGGTATCAACATATGCCAATGAGGAGTTCGTCAATGGAAATGCGACGGGTAGAACACTTTCTTACCGTGCCAGCCGTGACGTCACCGTGCGTTCAAAGAATGTCCAGTTGATATCTAAACTCAGTCAGGGAATTGGTTCCCTATTGCAGACTGGTATTCATGTAAATAACTATGGACCTCAGTACTACATTTCCAACTTGCCGGAGCTTCGTCCACAGTTAATGAGTGATGCGATGAAAGATGCTAAAGGTCGCGCAGAAGCGTTGACTAAAGCTGTGGGGGGAGCACTTGGCTCTCTCGCGAATGTAAAAGCCGGCCCAATTCAGATTACAACGCCAGATTCAACTATGACCGCTGACTACGGCGCCTATGACACAACTACTATCGACAAAACAGTTACGGCAACGGTCGCGGTTACCTTTAATACTAAATAGCCAATTACGACGAAGTAGTAATTTAAGCACCGTCACGCAATCAGTTATGATTGCTGTATGGCTACGTTGACGGAAACCGCAAGACGTTCCCGGTTAATAAGCGCCTTGCTATATGTTCAATCATTAGCTCTTTTTGGCTTTTTCTCACTGGATCTATTTCCACATTTCATTCGGAAATTAGGAGTTCAAGCCAACCCGACTTTCTTTTTTCGAGATGAAACTGCCACAATTCTTGTCGCATCATGTCTGTTTTTGAGCGCACGCAGTATTAAATTACGTCGCCGCAGAGCGTGGATTTTTGCGACAACGCTTCAGACCCTCTTGATAGTTTTTTCTGTTATTCGATCGGTGCATATATTTCTAGAGTTAAATCGAAATCCACATCTATTACTTCAGACCCTAGGCCTGTCAAGACTCGTCTTTGAAATTGTCATTTTGGCCCTACTACTTCGATATCGAAATATCTTTAAAACGATCGCCGATCCATACACACGGCGACAAGGGGTAATTTTCTTCATTCGTAGTTCGCTCCTGGCGCTTTTACTAGGCGTAGTCATCATCTACTTTGACCGACACTCATTTCTGGCTCCAGTTGGACTAAGCCAAGCCATTGAAATCACGATAAAAGGGCTGGTAGGAGTTTCTGGTCCAGTTCTATTCGTATCAGTTGCCCGCCAGGAAAGACTTGAATTGCTTTTGGGTGGGTTAGGAATCTTAATTGCCGTTGGAACATTAATACGATTTCTTAAACCCGCTTTGCTCAAGTCGGCTTTGAGTAGCGAAAATGCACATCTCGTGCGAGGACTCCTGGAACACAGCTCTAAGCGAGATTCATTGAGCTATTTTGCTTTGCGCGATAACAAATCGGTGGTGTGGTCGCCAAACATGAAGGCAGTTATCCCATACTCAGTTCGAAGCAGTGTCATGATTTCCACGGGTGATCCCATTGGCGACCAAGAGTCTTGGCCATCTGCGATGGCCGCATTTTTAAATACTGCAGAGATGCATGCGTGGATTCCAGCTATCTATGGCTGTTCTGAAGAGGCCGGCGAAATTTGGGTTCGGGAAACTGGTTTTGACTCTTTAGAAATCGGCGATGAAGCAGTTGTGGTTGTAAAAGATTTTACGACTGAAGGCCCAGTGATGAAAAATGTTCGGCAAACCCTCAACCGAATTAACCGATTGGGTTACACCGCTAAATCAGCCTTTGTTCGCGATTTAGATGATCGTTTTCGCGAAGATCTGGCCGAAAAGATGCAGCAATGGCGAAAGAGTCAAGATGAACGTGGTTTTTCAATGGCGCTGGGTAGATTCTGTGACCCGATAGATCCCGACTGCCTTATCACGTGGTGTGAACGTGAGAATGAAGTAGTTTCAATGTTGCAGTTTGTTCCATGGGGAGATAATTCAGTCTCACTCGACTTGATGCGAAGAGCTCCCAACGCCGATACCGGTGTTAATGAATTAATGATTCAGCAGACTATTAATTTCGTTAAACCTCTGGGTTTTGAGTATGTATCGCTCAACTTTGCCTCATTTAGAAGTATCTTTGAAAAAGGAAAGAAACTAGGCGCTGGTCCAGTTGCACGAGTAATGCGTAAAATTTTGATCTTTTTTTCCCACTTTGTTCAAATGGAATCGCTATATCGTTTCAATGCCAAGTTTGCCCCATTATGGGAGCCACGCTACATAGTCTTCCCAAGCATCGGCAATATTGTGCGAGTAGGTTATGCGATTCTGAGGATTGAAGGTTTATTTCCCGAATTTTCTGAAATGCTTCCTAAGAGGGCTAAACACAAACTGTAATTGGTCTTCGCCTTTTACAGTGGAATATTGCTGTGAGCTCCACGGCGATGTGGCGCTTGAGCAATTGTTGTAGCGAGAATACTTCGAGTAAGAGCTGGGTCGATTATTTCATCGACCGCTCCAATTTCTACAGCGCGCGCAACACCGCCCGAAATCTTCTCATGTTCTGCCGCAAGTTCGAGCTCCATTGATTCGCGTTGTTCAGTCGGGATATCGGCAAGCAATCGGCGGTGAAGAACGCGAACTGCAGCAACTGCGCCCATAACTGAAACTTCGGCATTGGGCCAAGCAAAAACACGAGTAGCACCGAGAGCCTTTGAATTCATTGCAACGTATGCACCACCGTAAGCGCGCCTTGTAATCAAAGTAATTCGTGGAACAACGGCTTCGCCAAATGCATGAAGCAACTTAGCTCCGCGCCTAACTGCGCCCTCCCATTCTTGACCGGCACCGGGAAGAAATCCCTGTACATCGGCGATAACGATGAGTGGAATACCAAAGGCATCACATGTTCGGACAAAGCGCGCGGCCTTTTCTCCCGCTGCTGCATCCAATACGCCAGCTAAATACGCTGGATTGTTAGCAAGTATTCCGACGGTAGCACCGCCGAGTCGACCAAGAATCGTTGTCATATTTGGTGCCCACATAGAGAGCAGTTCAATTTTTTCAGCACCATTATCTAAAATGGCATCAACCAATGGACGTACTTCATAAGTGCGCACCTTTGAATCTGGAACAAGTTGGCTTAGATCTAAGTCGGCTACCTCTGGGTGCATGAAACCTTGATTAGCAAAGAGCGCAGTCAAATCGCGAATGTCTTCAAAGGCCGCATCTTCAGTTGGCGCGATTATGTGTGCGAGGCCGCTATTTTTCTTATGTGCCTCTGGGCCACCGAGAAGCGCCATATCAATATCTTCTCCAGTAACGCTTTTAACAACGTCGGGACCCGTGACGAAAATACGTCCTTCAGGTGCTAACACGACGATGTCGGTCAGCGCTGGTCCATAAGCGCCACCACCTGCAGTTGGTCCCAGTACTAAAGAGAGTTGAGGAATTCGCCCACTTGCAGAAATCATTGATTGAAAAACTTCACCGAAAGCATCAAGAGATGCAACACCATCACTCAAACGCGCGCCGCCAGAGTGCCAAATTCCAATGACCGGAACTTGTGCGCCCATTGCTGCTTTGTATGCCGTAACAATTACTTTTGAGCCATCGACTCCGAGTGCGCCACTTTTTATTGTTGCATCGGATGCGAAAATTACAACTTTATTTCCCTTTACTAAACCCGTAACTACAATCACTCCGCAATCGGTGCGCGGAATTAGAAAGTCAAACTTTCCATCATCGACTAGGCGCGCAATACGCGCCTCTGGATCGCGCGGGTTGTCTGTAGTCGTTGGCATTTATATGCTCTTAAAAACCAATACAACGTTGTGGCCACCAAAGCCAAAGGAGTCATTAAGGGCGGCTATATCGCCTTGAGGTAACGCACGTGGTTTGTCGCGAACTACATCGACCGTGACCGCTGGATCTAAATCATCGATATTAATTGTTGGGGGAGCTAACCGATCTTGCAAGCTCTTAACAATAAATACTGATTCAATCGCGCCGGCTCCACCGAGTAAGTGACCTGTCATCGACTTAGTAGCAGAGACGGCAACGTGATCTGCATCAGCGCCAAGGGCTTTGCGCAACGCATTTGCTTCGGCGACATCGCCTGCAGGCGTTGATGTGGCGTGGGCATTTAAATGCACGATGTCTTTAGTTGTTAAGCCCGCATCGCGTAGTGCAAATTTGATCGCACGCTGGACACCAGAACCGTCAGGGTCGGGAGCGGCAATGTGATATCCATCGGAGGTTAATCCTTGGCCCGATACTTCGCAGTAAATCTTGGCTCCGCGCGCACGTGCATGCTCGTACTCTTCGAGAACTAGGATTCCGCCGCCTTCCCCTAAAACAAAGCCATCACGATTTAAATCATATGGTCGGGATGCGCGGGCGGGATCATCATTTCTAGTCGATAGGGCTTTCATCGCAGCAAATCCAGACATCGGCATCGCATGGATCGCCGCTTCGACGCCACCGCTAACAACAATGTCGGCGCGATTATTTCGGATCATGTCTAAGGCATAACCAATAGCTTCGGCCCCTGATGCGCATGCACTCACCGGAGTATGGACTCCGGCTTTAGCTTGTAGCTCGAGACCAACATTTGCCGCAGGACCATTAGGCATCAACATCGGAACTGTGTGTGGACTTACAAGACGTGCGCCTTTTTCGCGCAAAATGTCGTATTGGTCGAGCATTGTTGTAACGCCACCAATGCCAGATGCAATGACAACGCCTAAGCGCTCTTTATCAATATCAGGAGAGCCTGCATCTTTCCAGGCTTCGCGCGATGCGATAACGGCAAACTGCTCAGATCTATCCAAGCGACGCATCTCTACGCGCTCCATCTGCTCACTTGGCTCTACTGCAACACGGGCCGCAAAATGAACAGGAAGTGTTTGCGCCCAATCCTCAGTTAATAATCGGACGCCACTGGTGCCAGCTAAAAGCGCGGGCCATGTGGTTGTTACGTCACCGCCTAGAGGCGTAGTCGCACCAAGTCCGGTGACGACTACGCGACGAGCTGACATGATAAAAAGTTTTCTACGTACTACTTAGCTGCGTTGACGATGAAGTTAACGGCATCGCCTACGGTGATGAGATCAGTAACTGCCTCGTCAGGAATTTTAATTCCGAAGCGCTCTTCTGCGGCAACGACAACTTCAACCATGCTCAGTGAGTCAACTTCTAAATCTTCAGTGAAGTTCTTATCCATCTCGATTGATGCAGCAGGAATACCAGCTACTTCTTCGACGATCTCTTTTAGTCCTGCAAGTACGTCAGCTTGTGCAAGTGCCATTTTATTTATTCCATCCGTTAGCGAGTTCATAACTGTAATCAATAGAGCGTTATTCTCTATGAAAAACGGCTTACTTACGAGTATTGAGGGGTCTAAGTGGCGTAAATCTCAAGATTTAGGCGGCAATTGCACAACTTGAGCGGCATATACAAGGCCTGCGCCATAACCGATCAAAAGAGCCAGTTGGCCGTGAAGTTCGGGATGTTGTTCAAGAAGTACATCCATGGCCAGTGGAATTGAGGCCGCGGAAGTATTTCCATTGACACGAATATCATCTGCAATCACAACACTACTTGGCAGTTTCATCTCTTTGACCATTGATTCAATTATTCGCATATTTGCTTGATGTGGAATAAATGCACCAAGTTCATCGGGAGTAATACCTGCAGCTGCAAGCGCTTTGATTCCAACTTTGCCAACGGTAAACACGGCCCAGCGGTATACGGCCTGACCTTGCTGGGAAATATTTGGCCAACCAAGTTCGGCCACGCCTTTGTCGGGTGAGTTTCTAAATACTGTGTAAGCCGGACTTAGCAAAATCGCATCGCGCGATTCGGCATCTGATCCCCATACAGCAGGACCGATTTTAGGTTCGACACTTTGTCCAATCACAACTGCGCCAGCGCCATCGCCAAAAATAAATGCCGTTCCACGATCACTCATGTCGAGAAAGTCTGAAATCTTTTCAACGCCAACGACTAAAACATTTTTAGATGTTCCAGCTCGAACTAAATCACTGGCCATTGCAACGCCATAACAAAAACCAGCACAGGCCGCGCTAATATCAAAAGCGGCCGTCTTTGGATTACCTAAGACTCTGACTAAATCCGTGGCCGCACTTGGGGCTTGAACTGGATAAGTGATAGTTGCCAAAATCAACGTGTCGATATCGGCCATTGTTAATTTTGCACGAAGCAGTGCGCTTTCACAGGCAGCTTGCGCCATCGTAATGATAGTTTCATCAGGGCCAGCAAAACGGCGACTTTTAATTCCGGTACGTTGTTGGATCCACTCATCATTTGATTCGATGAGGTCGACAATTTCGCTATTAGGAACGAGCCGCTTAGGCCGGTATGAACCGACAGAGAGAATTTGGCTATTACCCATGGCGGGAAGTTTTATGCTCATGCGTGCCTTTCTGCGAATTCGCGCGCTGCTACTAAATCATCAGCGCTCTTTAAGGCAAAGCTTTCGATCTGGGGTGCAACGCGCTTGAGCAAGCCAACCAGAGTTCCGGCCGGTGGTAATTCAATGACACCCGTAACACCCATGCTTTCTAAACGCGCCATGCATAAATCCCAGCGCACTGGATTGGCAATCTGATCAACGATTCGAGCCAGAACCTCATGTCCATCATTGACTGCTTCGCCATCGCTATTTGAGATGAAGGGCATTGATGGTGGTTGGGAAGAGATGGTGGCAGCTAGATCTTTGAGCGGTTGAACGGCAGGTGACATGAAAGTTGTGTGGAAAGCGCCAGCAACGGCCAACGCGCGAATGCGCGCACCAGTCGGCGGATTCGCACTTAACGCGGCTAAAGCGGTTAAATCTCCAGCGGCAACGATTTGCCCGGCGCCATTATCGTTGGCAGCAACTAAATTTAATGCCGCAATTGCGCCAAGAACTTGCGCGCGATCCCCACCCAGTACGGCCGACATTCCAGCCGGGGAAAGAGCCGCGGCCTTTGCCATTTCAACTCCGCGTGCACGTACAAACCGAAGCGCATCTAATTCACTTATTGCACCACAAATTGCAGCTGCCGCAAGTTCACCAACTGAGTGACCAGATGTAAGCGCAACTTTTCTTAAACCAAGTGCGTGCGCGGCTACAAGGGAAGTTGCAACGATAAGTGGCTGGGCATTTGCCGTGTCTTTAATCTCCTCGGCATCTGCAGTTGTTCCAAGACGAATGAGATCTAAATTAATTGCATCCGACCATGAAGTTAATAAATTCTTCGAGGCTGAATCTGCGATCCAAGAATTTAGCATTCCCGGAGTTTGAGCGCCTTGGCCGGGAGCGATGATGGCTAACATGATTTCTAAATGCTACTCGTGAATCGCACGTACTACCTAGTACGCGAGACGAGCCAAACTTGCGCACTATGGGCCGGCACATTTATTTTCGCACCAGGTGCTGCGATGACGGGTTCATATGTTGCAATATCTTTACTTGCATCTAAGAGACACCTAAAGGTTTCTCCCCACTGTTGATCCGGAAGTGTGAAAACAGTTTCACTAGTAGACGAGTTCATGAGTAACAAAAGTCCGCGAGCTGGGTCGGCCTCAACGAAGACAGTGATGCTCCGCTTTTCTTCATCGGCCCAATGGGTATCGCTCATTTCGCGCCCGCCTAGTGAGAACCAGGCGATATCTTTTCGTTTCGTTCCTTGGTCAACAATGCCAGTAAAAAACTCGGATGTAACATCGACTAGATATCTTTCACGAATTTGTGCCAAGGTCTGCACAGTTGCCAAGATATCGCTCGCCCCTGCATCTAACTTCCATGGAAGAGCCCAGCCACCATTAAATGTTGCCGCACTCTCCTGATTAAATTCAATCGGCAGCGAGTAAGCATTGTTGGAACCATTTTGTGAACGGCTTACTTCATCGCCCATATTCAACATTGGAACCCCTGATGAGAGCATGAGCGTTACCAGCATGGACTTTTGAATTTGGCGACGAATTTCTTGTATCGATGCGTCGGCGGTTTCACCCTCGACACCGACATTCCATGAGCTATTTGAATCACTGCCATCGGCGTTGTCTTCCATATTAGCCGCGTTGTGTTTTTCGTTATATGCCACCATATCGTGAAGAGTGAAACCATCATGGGCGGCGATGAAGTTGATTGAGGAAGTTGGTCCACGATAGTAAAAAATTGAACTTGATCCGCTGATGCTATTGGCAATATCTGAAACACCTTCACCAAAACCACGAGCTAAATCGCCTAACCAGAATTGACGTACAGAGTCACGATAAACATCGTTCCACTCTCGCCAAGGATGCGGAAAATCCCCGAGCGAGTAGCGCGTTACATCCCATGGCTCTGCAATCATTTTAAAGTTTCGCAAGACTGAATCAGATTCAATCGCCGTCATTAATGAGGAGTTAAAGGCGCTTTGACTCGTATAAAGGGCGGTCGCCAAATCAAAACGGAAACCATCTACACCCACAACTTCTATCCACCAACGAAGAGAATCTATTATCTGCCGAACGGAGTGCGGGTTACTGGCCGCGAAAGTATTTCCACACCCAGTTACATCAACATAGTTACCTTGATTGTCATGTCGATAGTAAGACTTATTATCGATCCCTTTATACGAAAGAGTAGGACCGCCAACGCCACCTTCGGCAGTATGGTTGTAGACAACATCTAAAATGACTTCAATGCCCGCATTATGTAATTGATCTATTGCCCACTGCAGTTCGCTGATCGGATCATCTGTTGCGGCATAAGAACTCTCGGGCGCGCTAAAAGCTAAAGAGTTGTAACCCCAGTGATTTTTTCGCCCACGCTTATGTATTGCCGGTTCCGTAATTGAAGCTGCAATTGGCAAGAGTTCAAGGGCGGTAACCCCCAAGGATTTTAAATGTGCAATCGTGCTTGGATGTCCTAAGCCTTTATAAGTTCCACGTTCATTCTCAGGAATATCGAGGTTCTTGGCCGTTAATCCCTTCACATGAGCTTCATAGATAATTATTTTCGCCCATGGTACGAGTGGGCGCACAATTTCGCGCACTCTATGATCGGTAACAACCGAGTACGGAACAAAACCGGCGCTGTCTCGATCATCGCGAACTGAGAGATCACCGGCTCCCGTTGCATCGTTGGCAACGTGCCCGAAAATCTCTGGAACGTAAGAGATGGCCCCGCTTAATTGATGCGTGTAAGGGTCGATTAAAAGCTTTTCAGGGTTAAATCGGACGCCATTCTCGGGAGCCCAAGGCCCATATATGCGATAGCCATAACGCTGGCCGGCTCGAACTCCAGCTAAATAGCCATGCCAAATCGGTCCATTTCGATGGGACATCGCAAAGCGTGTTTCAACCAAAGCCCCGTTGACCTCATTAAATAGACATAACTCAACTGCATCAGCGGCATTTGACCAGATGGCAAAGTTAGTTCCGCCGTCAGTGACGGTGGCGCCAAGGGTTCGGGGATCTGCAGGTAGCACAGGGCAATTCTGCCCTGCCTTATCAATTAATTGCCAATTACGAGACTCGCTCCTCTTGGACCTGGGGAATTCCAGCTTCACGTTGATTTACAAACTCAGGGAAATACAACACCGCCCGTGCGCTTCGATCACGCCCAGTCAGAATCTTAAAATATTCACCCATAACCAGGAGAAACGCTGCTGGTAAGAGATCGACGCTTCGCTTGAGGAACCAAGGAGTGGCATGTCTTATCATCCATAGCAATGAATCACTCCTTCCACGCTCGGCAACAGGATCGATAGTGACGGGATTGATATCCCAATGGGGCGAGAGCAGCTCCTGAAAATTCTGCGCCAGAATCTGGTGGCCATGCTTTGATGGATGCATCCGATCAACGTGCCAGCGTTTTCTGTCATAGATATCTGGAATATCGCGTACAGCTAAAATATGTGCACCAAACTCGGCACCAACCGCACGAACCACGTTATTGACAGAATCTATTCGCCGATTGAGAACAGTTCCCAAAGTTTTTGGCAAAGGTGCAATCTTTGTTGGCTCATGAAGTTGCAAGAGCACAATTTCTGACCCACTCTCACGCAAAGCCCTCAAAGTTTGACGTAGATTATTACGCAAGACATCAGGGCTAAAGCCATTTCGTAATGCATCATTTCCACCCACAATGACTGCGGTAAGCGTAGGTTCAAGAATTAACGCCTTTGGGAGTTGATCGACTAAGACTTCTGTTGATTGCGCACCTGGACGCGACAGATTGGCATAAATAAGTGGCTGATTAAAGTGATTTGCCAAGTAATAACTCCAACCCCGCAGGGTCCCGTTTCTGTCGGCATCACCTGTACCGGCAGCTGCACTATCACCGAGAATTACAAATGTGGCAACAGGGTTCATTTATGCCGCTCTTGTTAGCCGCGAAGACTTTTTAGGCAATTCGCCATGCAAAGTCAGCATCAAGGAAACCGTTGAACTCCAAGGAAAGTTCTCTGCTTGGTGCTGGCATGTGGCGGAGAGTCCATGATCAGTCTTTCTCATTGCAATAACTTCTTGAATTGAGTCGGCAAAGGATTTCGGATTGTTCTTTGCGATTGCGCCAACCGGCGTTTCACCATCTAGAAGTAAGAACTCTCCAACGGCGCTAGTACTTGATGCAACGACTGGGGTCCCCGAAGCAAGTGATTCAAGGGCAGCTAAGCAAAAAGTCTCGATAGGGCCTGGAGCCAATGAGATATCTGCAGAAGCGAGAATATCTGCCAAGCGATCTCGATCGGCGATGTAACCAAGAAAAGTAACGGGCAAACCTTTAGCATCTTCACGAAGTTTCTTAAAAAGTGGCCCGATACCAATATATATAAGTCGTGCGTTGACTCCCCTTGCGATGAGAAGGTTAAGAGTTTCAAGTGAGCGAGCAGGATGTTTCTCGCGTGACATGCGGCCGCAGTGTACAAGCAAGATTTCACTGCCTTGAAGTAAGTGAGCCCTTAACTCTTTATCACGACGCGCCGGAGAAAATTTCTCTAGATCAACACCAAGAGGTACGCGAACCAGATTTTCTATCTTAAGTCTCTCAAACTCACGAGCGGCAAAGCTCGTTGTAGCAATAACGTAATTAAATCGCTTCGCCAGGCGACGATTATGCCAATCAATTAACGGTGTAATCGGGAATGCAAAATAGTGCTCTGCCAAACCCACCAAAGTCTCGTGGCTGAATACGACCGTCTTGATTTTTCGCTTGCCGGCCCATTCACCAATTCTTGTGAGAGTAAAACGATCTGAAACCTCTAAGACATCTGGAGCCAAAGTGGTGATAAGTTTCTTGATATAGCTATTGTTTCGGATGATTCGATAACCGCCACTAAATGGAAGAATAAATGATGGAACAGTTATCTTGCGTCCATCCGGGGTCTCTTCGCAGTAGAGCCCATTGCCTGGCACAATATAAGTAAATTCATGTCCCTTAGAGATGTAGCCAGCCCCAAGTTCGTGCAAAGTCGTGCGAATTCCACCTGACTTCGGGCCGTAAAAGTTAGCGATATGAAGTATTTTCATGCCACCCTCACACTTTCTGCCCGCAACGCTGAAGTTTCGAGAATTTCGTAATAGTGATTAATAAGTTGCTTATGCACAACTGGCCACGTGCGCTCGATAACAGATTCACGGGCTCTGATTGCCATCATTGCTGCATCCGGGTTTGAAAAAATCATGCTGACACTGCTACTCAAATTTTGGCTATTTGCCGTATCAATTAAGTAGCCAGTCAATCCATCCTTAACTAAATCTGTTGGACCACCTGAGTTGGGCGCAATTACCGGAACACCAGAAGCAAGCGCCTCTTGAATCGATTGGCAGAAAGTTTCATGCTTGCCAGTATGCACAAAGATATCCAAGGAGGCGTAGTAACGTGCGAGATCTTCACCACTTTGATATCCAACAAAGCGAGCATTATTTAAAATGCGCTCTAGCTTTGTGCGAGCTGGGCCCTCACCAATAATAACTAATTGGATATCATCGCGTTGATCTAAGACCAATAAATCTTCTATACGTTTTTCATTTGCTAGACGTCCGACATAGCCAATAATTTTTCTATCACTGCGATTACCAAGGAGTTGACTTCTTAATAGTTCATCCCGTTTCGCTGGAGTAAACTTTACGCTATCGACTCCGCGTTGCCATAAGCGGACATTAGGTACACCCGATTTCTCTAAATCTAAGCAGGACCATTTCGAAGGTGCGAGTGTTCGATTAGTTTGAGAGTGAATTCTTGCCACCCACTTTTTTAATCCACCATGTGCAATGCTCATGCCGTAATGTCTGGCAAAGCCAGCGACATCAGTCTGGTAAACCGACAAGGTAGGAATCTCTAGGCGCATAGCTATTTTGGTAACGTAGTGTCCGAGAAAAATCGGTGATGCTAAATGGATAACATCGGGTGCAAACCCATCTATGAGCGGATCGAGAGCACGTTGTGGAAAGCCAACTGGAACCAATCCCTTCATTGCAAGACTCGGGACACGTTTAACTCGAAAGCCGGCATACTCTCGTGGACCGTCGGCACTCTCTGGCGCAATCACAAGCGCTTGATGTCCATCACGGGCGAAACCCTCAAGGATACGAAGGACTGAGTTTGTCACCCCATTTACTTGTGGCAGAAAGGATTCAGTCACAAGGGCGATCCGAAGCACCATGGGGTAAATGTGGATGATGGAGAAACCCTAAAGCCCACGTTGAGGTTACGTGTTGGCAAATCAGAGATGAAATCATCTCCCTGAGATGGAGTTAATGGTTACTCATTAGTAACATATGCAATATGAAAATTGCCGTCTGCATCAAACAGGTGCCAGATTCATGGGCTGAGAAGAAGATGGTCAATGGGTTCTTAGATCGCGTCAACGTTGATGCCGTTTTAAATGATTTAGATGAATATGCAATTGAAGAGGCGTTACGAATCGTTGAGGCACATGGTGGCAATGATGAAGGTGGGCCGAACAGCGTCACGGTTATTTCCATGGGTCCCGAGCGCGCATTGGAATCGCTTCGAAAAGCGCTTTCAATGGGTGCAAACGATGGAATTTTGATTACCGACTCGGCCCTTGTTGGAGCAGATGCGCTCGCAACGTCTAAGGTTTTAGCGGAGGTAATATCTAAGGGCGAATTTGATCTAGTTATCTGTGGAACTGAATCAACCGATGCGCGCATGAGCGTAGTGCCGGCGATGATTGCTGAGCGTCTTGGTTGCGCCCAACTTACTTTCGCCGCATCGGTCACCGTTGATCCAGACGCCAAAAAAGTCTCTATCTCACGCGTTACTGAATCTGGAGTGGATGCGATGTCCGCCGAGTTTCCAGCCGTTGTGTCAGTAGTCGAAAAAATTAATGAACCGCGATATCCATCCTTTAAGGGAATCATGGCGGCAAAGAAAAAGAGCATTGAAACTATCGATCTTTCGAGTTTGGGCATAAGCATTGAGAGTTCGTGGTCAGTAGTTATTGATTCATCTCTACGCCCTGCCCGCGCAGTTGGAATCGTTGTCACTGATGACGGAACTGGCGGCGACCAACTTGTCGCATATTTGGCAGAGAAGAAATTGATATGAGTAGTGCTTTAATTCTGGCCGATTTTATCGGCGCTAAAGTAAGTAAAACTACGGCAGAACTGGCCACCGCAGCTTCGCGGATGGGCGAAGTAACTGCAGTCGTACTTGCCCCAACTGGTCTTGGTGCTAGTTATGCATCGGCGCTAACGCACGGACCAATTACCAAAGTACTTGTGATCGAATCCGATAGTTTTCTTGCTCATGGTGTTTCAGCAGCTGCCGATGTCCTTGCCCAAATTATTGCAACAAGAACTCCAAAGGCTCTTTTAATTGCCTCCCATGCATTTGGTAAAGAGGTTGCCGCACGAGTGGCCGTGAAAACTAATTCCGGAATTATTACCGATGCCGTTGATGTAAGTGCAGATGCAACCGCCACTCAAGTTATTTTTGGTGGCTCAACTACCGTTCACTCAAAAGTTTCACATGGAACGCCGATAATCACGCTTCGCCCCAACACGGTTGAGGCGGATACAACGTCCGTCACACCAATAATTGAATCCGCGAGTTTTGAAATTTCAGAGAGTTCGAAGAAAGCGATCATCACTTCCTCAGAGCCACCAGTGCAAGGCGGTCGTCCTGAATTAACTGAAGCTAATATCGTGGTATCGGGCGGGCGTGGGACAAATGGAGATTTTGGGGCAGTTGAAGCTTTTGCCGATTCACTTGGCGCAGCCGTTGGTGCATCGCGCGCTGCAACTGATGCTGGTTGGTATCCGCACTCACACCAAGTTGGCCAAACTGGCAAGACAGTTAGTCCTCAGTTATATGTTGCGTGTGGAATCTCAGGTGCAATTCAACATCGAGCCGGCATGCAGACAAGTAAAGCGATTGTTGTCATCAACAAAGATCCAGAGGCTCCCATCTTTGAACTCGCAGATTTTGGCGTAGTCGGTGACCTCTTTGCCGTGCTACCAAAGGCCACGGAGGGTGTGAACGCGCGTAAGTCCTAGGATTAGTCCTATGTCATCGATCTATGTAGACCACGCGGCAACAACCCCGATGGTTGAAAGCGCTCTTCTTGCGATGACGGCGCAGTTGGCACAGTTAGGCAATCCTTCAAGTCTGCACACGCATGGTCGTGCAACGCGCAAAACTCTAGAAGATGCCCGCGAAGCAATTGCCAAAGAGATCGGCTCTCTTCCGAGCGAAGTTATTTTTACCGCATCCGGAACTGAGGCAAATAACATTGCGTTGAAAGGTTTGTATTGGGCAGGTCGCAAAAATGGAAAGAGAGTTGTCGTAGTTTCAAGCATTGAGCATCATGCGATTTTAGATCCAGCTCATTGGCTAGCAACGCATGAGGGCGCAGAAGTAATAGAAATCCCAGTCTACGCCGATGGTGTAATCGATTTAGTTTTCTTACGCAATCTAGTTAAAACTCGCGGAGATGAAATTGCAGTCATCTCGGTAATGCACGCAAATAATGAAACTGGCGCCATCCAACCTGTGAGTGAAGTGGTTGCAATCGCCGGTGACATTCCAGTACATACCGATGCTGTTCAAAGTTTTAAGAAAGTACCACTCTCCTTTGCACAATTAGGTGTTACTGCCATGTCTCTTAGTGCCCACAAGATTGGTGGGCCCCTTGGAATCGGTGCCCTGATATTAAAACGCGGCGTTGAGATTCCATCGCTAATGCATGGTGGCGGGCAAGAGCGCGAGATTCGAAGCGGAACTTTAAATGCTCCGAGCATCGTTGCCTTTGCAACGGCAGCTGCGAGTTCGTATTACAACGCTGGGGAAGTGGCGGGGCTGCGTGATCGCTTCATCTCTTCAGTACAGGCGTTAATTCCCGATGCGGTGATTAACGCCCTTGGTGCAGAGCGTTTGCCCGGAATAGTTAACGTCACTTTTCACGGAACCCAGAGCGATACTTTGTTATTACTTATGGATGGTCAACACATCTCATGTTCAACGGGCTCGGCATGTAGCGCGGGCGTTCACGAGGCCAGCCATGTTTTGCTAGCCATGGGGCACAACGAAGTAACTGCTCAATCCTCGCTGCGTTTTTCCTTTGGCGCCACGAGTACTTCGAGTGAGTGCGATTTTGTAGTGTCAGTGCTTCCCGATGTAATTGCCCGTGGAAGGGCGGCAAATCTCACATGAAATTAATTGCAGCAATGAGTGGCGGCGTTGACTCTGCCGTTGCCGCTGCACGCGCAGTTGAGGCCGGCCATGATGTCATTGGCGTGCACTTAGCGCTATCTGCCAATCCGCAGAAATACCGGTCAGGTGCGCGCGGATGTTGCACGATAGAAGATTCACATGATGCTCGTCGTGCCGCCGATGTCATTGGAATCCCTTTCTACATTTGGGATATGGCCGAAGAGTTTCACGACGGTGTAGTTGAAGATTTCTTGGCTGAATACGCTGCAGGTCGCACACCTAATCCATGTCTTCGTTGTAATGAAAAGATTAAGTTTGCCGCAGTCTTAGATCGTGCTCGCGCAATGGGTTTTGATGGTGTTGTAACCGGCCATTATGCGCGGACTGAAATTGGCGAGAATGGTAAGACGCTTCATCGCGCAGTTGATCATTCGAAAGATCAGTCCTATGTCTTATCGGTCTTAACCGTTGAGCAAATCGAAGGAGCAATTTTTCCTCTGGGAGATACTACAAAAGTTGATATTCGCAAAGAGGCAGAGTCGCGTGGGTTAGCTGTTGCACAAAAGCCAGATAGTCACGATATTTGTTTTGTGCCATCTGGCGATAATGCCGGGTGGTTACGAGATCGATTAGGTAGTGATGTTGGTCCAATCGTTGATCAAAGTGGAACAAAGATTGGCGAGCACAAAGGGGCATATACCTACACAATCGGACAACGCAAAGGTTTAGGTCTAACAATTCCGACACCTGATGGATCGCCCCGATTTGTTTTAAAGATCGAGCCAGTGACAAACACGGTTGTAGTTGGAGCGCGAGAAGATTTAGCGGTCACAATCATGCGAGGGGAGCGCCCAGTGTGGTGTGGACCCGCAGTTGATCATGAACATCGCATTGGTTTTGTTCAAATTCGCGCCCATGGGGCAGCTCTTACCTGTACCTACTTTGTTGAGAATGGTTTGCTTGTGGCGATGCTAGATGCACCTCTACTTGGTCTTGCAACTGGTCAAGCGATGGTTATTTATGATGGTGATCGCGTCGTGGGGTCGGCAACAATTTGTGAGACGCAATAAATGAGCAATGATGCCCGCCACCGAATGGCTGAACTCACCAATGAGATTCGGGAGCATCAATTTAAATACCACGTCTTAGATGCCCCGACTATTTCCGATGCCGACTTTGATGCCTTGCTGCGCGAACTAACGGCGCTGGAGGCGGCCAATCCCGCACTTCGTGAACCAGATTCACCAACGCTGGGTATTGGCGGGGGATTTGCAACTTCGTTTGCTCAACATGATCACATTGAAAAGATGATGAGCTTGGACAACGTCTTTGATTTCATTGAACTCGAGTCATGGTTTGATCGCGTGGAAAAAGAGGTTGCGCAGCCATCCTATCTATGCGAATTAAAAGTCGATGGTTTAGCAATCAATCTCCTTTATGAAAATGGTCAGTTAGTCCGGGGCCTAACGCGTGGCAATGGTGTGACAGGCGAAGATGTGACTCTCAACGTTATGACGATTAAGAATCTGCCGCATACCTTGAAAGGCAAAAATATTCCAACCCTGATTGAAGTTCGTGGCGAAGTATTTTTTCCACTTGCCGCTTTCAACGAACTTAATGAGAGTTTAGAGGAGTTAGGCAAGCCTCTCTTTGCTAATCCTCGAAATGCCGCCGCAGGTTCGCTGCGCCAAAAAGATCCCCGTGTTAGCGCACAACGCCCACTCTCACTTGTTGTGCATGGAGTCGGCGCGCATGAGGGAATATCCTTTAAATCACAGAGTGAGGCTTACGCCTTGCTTAAGACTTTGGGACTTCCTACGAGTGATCGATTCACAGTATGCACGACACGTCCTGAAGTAGAGAAATATATTAAGAATTACGGCCTACATCGCCACGATATAGAGCATGAAATCGATGGAGTCGTTGTAAAAGTTGATTCAATGTCCGAGCAAACAAAGTTGGGTTTCACTTCGCGGGCACCAAAATGGGCAATCGCTTATAAGTACCCGCCCGAAGAAGTCACTACACGCTTACTAGACATAAAAGTCAGTATCGGCCGTACTGGACGTGTAACACCATTTGCATTTATGGAGCCAGTTAAAGTTGCCGGCTCAACCGTGACTAATGCAACGCTACATAACGCCACAGAAATTATTCGCAAAGGTGTTCTCATCGGCGATATCGTTGTTATCCGAAAGGCTGGAGATGTAATTCCTGAAGTTTTAGGTCCAGTCATTGAATCTCGCACTGGCAAAGAGATTGCTTTTGTGATGCCGACTCATTGCCCAGAGTGTGGATTTGAACTTCGTGCCATGTCAGAAGGGGATATTGATATTCGTTGCCCCAATGCACAAAGTTGTCCTGCGCAATTGCGAGAGCGTATTTACTACATAGGTTCGCGTGCAGCCCTAGATATTGATGTTTTAGGTTATGAAGCGGCATCGGCGTTATTAGCGGCCGGAATCATTAGGGACGAGTCCGAGCTCTTTGATTTAACTGCTGCGAAACTGATGACGTCAGATTTTTTCACTAAGAAAGATGGCAGCGCCGGGTTAAATGTAGAAAAACTATTGGCCGCTCTAGTTAGAGCTAAAGATGCACCACTGTGGCGCACGATCGTCGCACTCTCCATTCGACACGTTGGACCGACTGCGGCACAGGCACTTGCGACCCATTGTGGTTCGATTGAAAAGATTTCTACGTCGAGTGCGGCAGAACTCGCCGAGATCGATGGCGTAGGTACAACCATTGCCGACTCAATTATTGAGTGGTTTAGCGTTGAGTGGCACAAGACGATAATCGCCAAATGGAGTGCGGCTGGAGTTCGTGTTAAGCAAGAAGCGATTGAACAACTTCCACAAACGCTGGCTGGTTTAACTTTTGTTGTCACGGGAGGCTTAGAGAGCTTCACTCGAGATTCAATTGCACAAACTATTACCGCCCATGGAGGCAAGGCGGCAGCGGCAGTTTCCAAGAAGACGGATTATGTATTAGTAGGCAGCGATCCAGGTTCAAAGTTAGCTAAGGCTGCCGAATTAGGCATCCCAGTCATCGACGAGGCGAGATTCAAAGAATTGCTCCAAGGCGCGTAGTAGGATTTCGCCCATGAGTAATCTTGCCGCCGAATCACTTCGCAAACTTCCTATGCCGGCCTATGCCTATGGCCTTGTCACTTTCGGCATTCTCTCGCTGCTTCTTTATTTAGTTCTTCGCTTAGACCGAGACTAATTTGTCCCGAGTTGGAATTTATGGCGGAACTTTTGATCCGATTCATAACGGTCATCTGCACGTAATTACACAACTCATTGAGAAAAAGATAATAGATCGCTTGCTTGTTGTTCCTGCTGGCCAACCATTACTCCGAGACAATAGCCCGATCGCATCGGGTGCTGATCGACGAAAAATGTGTGAGTTAGCTGTTACAACTTTACCGTCGACCATTTCATCGCACGTTGAAGTGAGCCCCATCGAAATTCTTCGCGCAGGACCCAGTTATGCAATCGATACCGTCGAAGCGGTGCGCACCCAATTCCCGAACGATGAGATCTTCTTGATCATGGGTGCCGATGCCTATTCAAAGATTGATCAATGGCATCGAGCCGATGACCTGCACAAACTCGCCTCGATAATCTGTATTAACCGCCCTGGATTTGCCCCTCACGGCGTTGATATCGCAGCCTTGGATGTTTCAGCTACAGCAATTCGGGCGGGTTTGAGCACGCAGGTACCGGAAATCGTTGCGGCATTTATAAGGGAGAATGCGCTCTATGACAATTAGCGCACGCACCCTAGAGATCACTCAAGTCGCGGCAAAGGCAGTAATCGAAAAAATCGGTACTGATCTTATTGCTATCGATTTATCGGACCAGCTCGTCTTGAGTGAAGTATTTTTAATTGCAACTGGCGCTAACGTCGCACAAGTAGATGCAATTGCCGATGAGGTAGAACGCCAATTAACGGCGATAGGTGAAAAACCTGCACGACGTGAAAAAGGTGCGGAGTGGATTCTCCTTGATTACTCGGATTTAGTTGTCCATATTCAAAGCACAGAGCTTCGCAAGTACTACATGCTCGATCGTTTATGGAATGACTGTCCAACGATTGATCTAGAGGCAGTGAAAGATGCCGCAGTACATGGCAGGTAATCGCGTACTTTTATGGCGTCACGGCCAAACTGATTGGAACTTAGTTAATCGTTTCCAAGGACACTCGGATATTCCGCTCAATGATGTAGGTCGCTACCAAGTAGAGCACGCCGCAACAATTTTGGCCTCCATGAAGCCTACGGCGATTATCTCTAGTGATTTAAGTCGCGCGCACGATACTGCACTGGCGTTAGCTAAATTAGTTGGCCTGCATGTTAGAACGCATGAAAAACTGCGTGAGACAAACGGGGGATTGTGGGAAGGCAAGACCGGAGCTGAAAATCGCGCCGAAGATTTTCAAAACTTCATTCGCTGGATCGACGGTGATGATAATCCCGCTGGAACAGTTGGCGAAAAGCGCAGTGAAGTTGCCAAGCGCGCAGTCGAGGTAATTAATGCAGAGTTAGAAGGAAAGAGTGATCAGTTATTAGTTGTAGCTACCCATGGTGGTACGGCCCGTTGTGTTTTAGGCGAACTCTTACAGTTACCGCTTTCGCACTGGGGTGTAATCGGCGGACTTTCAAATGCATCGTGGTCGATTCTGGAACGCAATCCACGTCAATGGAATTTAATGGAACATAACGCCGGATCAATCCCAGAGCCCGTCTATGGCGAAGAAAGTGGCGCGACCCCCGCTTAATACATGCGGTAAGGTTTGCCCTTCTCAAGCAATTGGGGCTGTGGCGCAGCTGGTAGCGCACCTGCATGGCATGCAGGGGGTCAGGGGTTCAAATCCCCTCAGCTCCACGTATGAATATAGATAGTACAAACGAGGCTCACGCGGCATATGACTTTGCCTACGTGCAGGAAAAATGGCTGCCCGTTTGGGATCAACTTCAACCATTTAAATCTGGCCGCAGCGAGGACGTACGACCTAAAAAATACGTTTTAGATATGTTTCCATACCCTTCAGGGGATTTACATATGGGCCATGCCGAGGCTTACGCACTTGGCGATGTAATCGCACGTTATTGGATTCAAAAAGGTTTCAACGTCATGCACCCAATCGGTTGGGATGCCTTCGGCTTACCTGCAGAGAACGCTGCGATTAAGCGCAATGAAGATCCGAAGATTTGGACCTATGAAAATATTGCGGTTCAAAAAGCATCGATGCGCCGCTTTGCCTGTTCATTTGATTGGGATCGCGTCTTTAATACATGCGACCCAGAGTATTACAAGTGGAACCAGTGGCTGTTCCTGCAACTGCACGAGCGCGGCCTTGCTTATCGCAAAGACTCCGCGGTTAATTGGTGTCCAAGCTGTCAAACCGTTTTAGCTAACGAACAAGTAGTCGCTGGCCTATGCGAGCGATGTGACACGGCAGTTACTAAGAAGAAGTTGAACCAGTGGTATTTCAAGATTACTGACTATGCCGATCGCTTACTCGATGACATGGCCCAACTTGAGGGCAAATGGCCTGAAAAAGTTTTGATGATGCAACGCAACTGGATCGGCCGATCTAGCGGTGCCAACGTTTCATTTGTAATTGAAAATCGCAGTGAACCTGTCACGGTTTACACAACACGTCCAGATACTTTGTTCGGTGCAACGTTTATGGTAGTTGCCGCAGATAGTGATCTTGCAGCCGAACTCGTAGTTGGCTCCGGCGTTGAGAGTGAGTTTGCAACTTATCTCGAAAAGATTAAAGCCGATAGCGATATCGATCGCCTCGCAACCGATCGACCAAAATCAGGTGTCTTCTTAAATCGCTATGCAATTAATCCAGTCAATGGCGCCAAGCTACCGATTTGGGCAAGTGACTACGTTCTGGCCGATTATGGAACTGGCGCAATCATGGCAGTACCTGCCCATGATCAGCGCGACTTAGATTTTGCCCGAGCAATGAAGTTACCCGTCGTCGTTGTTGTTGATACTGGCGAAGAGGATCCGAATTCAACCGGGATTGCAACGGGCGGCGATGGCGTATTAATGAACTCTGGCGCCCTCAATGGTTTGAATAAGAATGAGGCAATTGCGGCAATTAGCGCACAACTTGAAAAAGATGGTCTCGGAAAATCTGCGCGTAACTATCGCTTGCGCGATTGGCTTGTCTCACGCCAACGTTATTGGGGTACACCAATTCCAATTATTCATTGTGGCGTTTGTGGTGAAGTCCCTGTTCCTACGGATCAACTTCCGCTGACTTTGCCCAGCGCCGAAGGTTTAGATCTAAAACCTAAAGGCACATCACCATTGGGAGCTGCAACTGACTGGGTAAATGTTAAATGCCCTAAGTGCAGCGGCGATGCAAAACGCGATACCGACACAATGGATACTTTCGTAGATTCATCCTGGTATTACTTGCGCTATCCATCGTCGACAAATCATGACGAGGCTTTTTCTAAGAAGAATATCGAAACGTGGTTGCCCGTTGATCAATATGTTGGTGGCGTGACTCATGCAATCTTGCACCTTTTATATAGTCGCTTCTTTACTAAAGTTTTAAACGATATGGGCATGCTGGATTTCAATGAACCTTTCTCGCGCCTACTCAATCAAGGCATGGTCGTTATGGATGGCTCTGCAATGTCGAAGAGTCGTGGCAATTTAGTTCGATTATCCGATGAACTTGAACATCATGGTGTCGATGCAATCCGTTTATCGATGGTCTTTGCCGGACCTCCTGAAGATGACGTTGATTGGTCAGATGTTTCCCCATCTGGCTCGGTTAAGTTTTTATCCAGGGCTTGGCGTTTATCAGGCGACGTAACAAGTGCACCTGGTGTTGATTTTACAAGCGGTGACATTGGACTTCGAAAAGCGACGCATAAAGCTTTGCACGATGCCGATTTCGCCGTGGAGTCACTTCGCTTTAACGTTGCCATTGCTCGAGTCATGGAGTTAGTTAATGCAACGCGTAAAGCTATTGATACTGGTTGCGGAGCAAGTGATCCTGCAGTACGAGAGGCCGTCGAGGCTATTGCAATTATGTTGTCGCTAGTTGCGCCTTTTACTGCCGAAGAGATGTGGGAGCGTTTAGGCCACGCACCTTGTGTAGCCCTTGCTGGCTGGCCATTAGTTGATTCAAAGTTACTTGTTGCAGATGCGATTACAGCCGTTGTTCAGATCAATGGAAAGATTAAAGAGCGCCTCGATGTGCCACCAACCATTAGCGATGCTGAGCTTGAGGCTGCAGCTTTAGCCTTACCGGCAGTCGTAGATGCGCTCAAAGGTGTCACAATTATTAAAATCATCACACGCGCTCCAAAAATCGTTAATATCGTCGCCTAACTCAAAACTTCGCGTTCCACATGGTGAGAGGCACATAATGAAAACTATTTTGGATGCAATCGGCAATACGCCATTAATTAACATCGAAGGTATTTGGGTAAAGATGGAGTTTATGAATCCATCGGGTTCAATTAAAGCGCGCATTGCTAAGTACATGATTGAACGCGCAGAGGCTGAAGGTTTAATTAAACCCGGCGACACTATTGTTGAAGCGAGTAGCGGAAATACTGGAAATGCAATGAGTATGGTTGCAGCAGTTAAGGGTTACAAAATGTTAGTAATTATGCCCGATGGCATGAGCCCAGAGCGCACGGCAATCTCCGAAGCCTTTGGCGCCGAAGTTCATACTATGGGTGATTTCCATGTCAACGATGCTTTGGAAGAGGCACGTCGTCGCGGTGCGTTGCCAGGTTTCTTTGCGCCACAACAGTTTGATAATGAGTGGAATGTTCAAGAAAATCGTGAGTGGCTAGGCAAAGAGATTTTGGATCAAATGCCGGTGATGCCAGATTTAGTTATTGGTGGCGTTGGAACTGGCGGAACAATAGTCGGCGTGGGCCAAGCATTCAAAGCGGCAAATCCGAACTGCAAAGTTATCGCCCTTGAACCTTCTGAGTCATGCACAATTTTGTGTGGCGAGGTTTCAAAGCATTTAATCGAGGGTATCGCCGACGGCTTCATTCCTGGAATCGTTTCACGGCATCACCACGAGCTCGATGGTGTCATCGATGTGGGTTCAGAAGAATCGATTGTAGAGATGCGCCGCTTAGCCAGCGTTCATGGGCTTTTTGTAGGCCCGTCTTCGGGTGCTCACATGATTGCCGCCAAGCGCCTAAAAGAGCAGTATGGCGTTGAAAACGTTGTCACATTTTTCTGCGATGAGGGCGAAAAGTACATTAATGATTACTGGTTGAAGAAGTAATTATCCACAAAGCACCGCTTATTTAAGTGGCGCCTTTCATGCCTCAAGAATCATTGGAGCATGAATCACATATACCAAGCCTTTGAAAGTGTCCGTACGTGGTGGTTTGAACTCCACTATTCACACATACAAAAACGCGCGCTCCTTATTATTGGCGCGCTCACCATCGTATTGTCGTCAGTAATTGTTCTACGCGGTAATAGCCATGAAGTCCTTGCGCCTCCAGTAGTTGCAGTTCAAATTGCAGCCCCTGAGATTTTCATCGATGTGACTGGCGCGATTAATAGACCTGGTGTTTATACGTTGCCGGCAAATTCGCGTGTCATCGATGCCATCAAAGCTGCGGGCGACTCCGCCCCAGGGGCGGATCTGAGCACGATTAATTTAGCGCGCGTTTTATCTGATGGTGAACAAATCTATGTGGATACAACCGTTAGCAAAGGCACTTCTATGAGCGCCCCGAAGAGTGTGCGTACTGGCCCAATTAATATCAATCGCGCAACGGCGGCGCAGTTAGATGCCCTCGATGGCATCGGACCCGTTATTGCTGCGCGCATTATTGAATATCGAAAAGTACATGGCCCGTTTGTCACGGTCGAAGATCTTCAAAAAGTAAGTGGAATCGGTGTAGCAAAATTCCAGACAATAAAAAGCAAAGTTCGGGTCTAGCCGACTATCGAGCAATCGCTCTAGGTGGAGCTATTTGGCTGGGTGCTCTACTGCAAAGTGCAATAGCTCCATGGCGAATTACTATTGCCGCACTCGCGTTAGCACTGATATCTCTCCTTAGCCGTAAGTTTCGCTTTAGCGTGCTAATCACGGCACTTTTACTTGGTTCATCCGTTATGTCACTTCGCGAAGCCTCTCTTCAAAACTCGGCGATTACAAAGCTCTTTGGTCAAAGAGCGGAAGTAATGGCCCAAATTGTCACAGATCCAAATCAAACAACAACTGGAAACTACAGTTTCATTGCTCGTGCAATTTACGTTCATACCGAAACTGTCTCCTTTGCAATGCGAATCCCAATCCGAGTTATCACGGCGCACCCTGATGTGCTTGCACTTCTACCCGGCCAGAGTTTTAGTGCAACTGCCCGGATTGTTTCCAGTAAAGAGGGCAGAGTCGGCGCCCTGGTTTTGATCGATTCGAAAGTGAAAGTCCTGACGCCACCTTCTGCCTGGGCGAGAAGTTTGGCTTCGATTCGATATGGATTGCGTAATTTATCCGGCAGTGGTGATGCTGGTGCGCTCATTCCCGGAATGGTTTTGGGTGATACATCAAAACAAACTCTAGAGTTTAAAACGGCGATGAAGCGCTCTGGCTTGACCCATTTAGTTGCCGTTAGTGGAGCTAACTTTGCTATCGTTTCAAGTTTTGCGCTCTGGTGCATGCAGTTTCTATTTAGGCGATTAAATATACGTTTGGCAGCGACGGCGATCGCATTAATTTGCTTCATCGCCCTCGTGCGACCATCGCCCTCAGTCTTGCGCGCAGCTGCGATGGCGGCAGTTCTGTTAATTGCCCAAGGTACTCATCGCGGACGCGATTCACTTCCAGCTTTAGGTTTTGCAATTGGCGCTGTAGTCATTGGCGATCCCTGGCAGGCGCGCGATGCTGGATTTGCACTCTCGGTTATGGCAACCACCGGGCTTTTGCTCTTTGCTCCCGTTATCGTGGAGAGACTTTCGCGTTATATTCCTGGAAAACTGGCACAAGCGCTAGCACCCCCGATTGCGGCGATTGTTTTTTGCTCACCCGTCTTAGTGGCACTATCTGGATATTTATCGCCCATAAGTGTTCTGGCTAATTTATTGGCGGCCCCTGCAGTTGGGCCGATTACGATTGTGGGTTTTATTGCCGCCCTCATTGCACCTTTAGCACCATTTATTAGCAGTATCTTGATCTGGTTCATAAGTTTTCCTGCGGGCTTCATTGCCGCTGTTGCAAAGTGGGCGGCAAGCTTTCCAGTCCTGACTCTTCGAACTGGAAGAATTGGTTTTCTTATTATCGCCATCGCTACTTTGACGTTCTGGCTCTTTAAGAAATATATTCGTAGGATTTCAATTGCGGTACTGGTGTTAATTCTTATGCTTACGTGGCTGCAGCGTTGGCCAGCCGGAGACTGGCAGGTTGCAAATTGCGACGTAGGGCAAGGAGATTCAATGGTTCTAAATCTGGGCCATCATCGCGCAATACTTATAGATGTTGGGCCAGATCCAGGGTTAGAAGATCGATGCTTGAAGGCTCTAGGTGTCGATGAAATTCCACTCATAATTCTTTCGCATTTTCATTCCGATCATGCCGGTGGATTAAGTGGTGCACTTAAAAATCGGGAGGTCTCACAGCTATGGGTGAGCACTAATGCCGAGCCGCTGATTGAGAGCGCGCATGTTGCATCTCTGATGCGGCAAACAAAGACGGTGAGTCCGCAACATGGTTTTACTGCACAAGTTGCCCAGTTCACTATAAAAGTTTTGTGGCCGGCCAGTGGCATGCATGTCTTTGCTTCAATGCCAGGAGATGGATCGGCGGTAAATAACTCCAGCATCGGCGTCCTGATTGCATCAACTGACTTCACGCTTTTTGCTGCCGGAGATTTAGAGCCACCTGCCCAACATGAGTTAATCCGGGATGTTGCCGGAGTTGATATCTACAAGGTCTGCCACCACGGATCCAGGTATCAAGATGGCGAACTCATGGCCGCCCTCAAGCCACACATTGCCATCATTAGTGTTGGCGCCAAAAATCTCTACGGTCACCCTGCGCCACAGACCGTTGAGGCGTTGACTAGACTCGGGGCAGAAGTTGTTCGAACCGATATCAGTGGGTCTATAAGTATTCAAGCGCTGGCTCATCACTTTAAGATTCGAACAAGCAAGGGCCGATTTAATCTCTTTCGATTGGGGTAGCGATATGAATGCCTTCTACCTCATCCTTGGTTCAGAAGGCGCGCTCTCTGATCGGGCAGTAAATAAGTTAACTGCCGAGTTAAAAGAGAAAAACTGCGAAATCACCAATCTTTTTGCTGGAGAAACCATCGTTGGCGATATTGCCGACGCTCTTGCACCCTCACTATTTTCTGAAAACCGCGCGTTAATTCTGCGAGACCTGCAGGATTTACCTGAAGATAATCGCGAAGAGATTACGCGATATTTACTCACACCCGATCCCACAATGACCGTTGTTTTTGTTCATAAAGGTGGCGTTAAAGGTAAAGCCCTACTTGATGCAATTAAGAAAGTTAAACCCGAAATTATTGCTTGCGAACCGCTAAAAAAAGAGACAGAAAAGGAAGCGTTTGTTAAAGAGCTCTTTTTAGATTTAGGTCGCAAAGCATCTCCCGGCGCAGTAAGTGCGTTGGTTGGGGCGCTTGGTAGTGACATGCGAGAGTTACAAGCGGCGGTGTCACAGATCGCCGCCGATGCACCATCTGGTGTCATCGATGAAGTGATGATCGACAAGTTTCATCAGGGGCGAGTTGAAACAACGGGCTTTGATGTCGCCGATGCGACGTTAGAGGGCGATCTTTCAGCTGCCCTTGTTGCACTTCGCAGCGCGCTTGAAACAGGTACCGATCCAGTGATGATTACAAGTGCAATCGCATCTTCGCTTCGATCTTTGGCTAAAGTCTCGGGCGCCAATCGCGGAACTAAATCATTTGAGTTAGCAGGCCAACTGGGAATGGCGCCGTGGCAAATTGATAAGGCCCGCCGCCAATTACATAGCTGGAGCCCCGGAGCCCTTGCCGATGCGGTAGGCGCAATCGCCCAGGCCGATGCCGAGGTCAAAGGGGCGGCTAGTGATCCAATTTATGCTCTAGAGAAGGCAGTGACCCGTATCGCCAAGGCCCAATCGGGTAAATAAGGCAATTTGACCGTAGGGGGCGCTCATCCGTACTCTTATCCTCTGCTCGTCGCCATTTGAACGGGCTTAATTGAACTGGAGTAACACGTGTACGCAATCGTTAAAGCTGGCGGACGCCAGGAAAAAGTCGCAGTTGGCGACACAGTAACCGTCGATCGTATGGCCGCTGCTGTTGGTGCAACTGTCTCATTTCCTGCCCTGTTGCTAGTAGATGGTGCAACGGTTACTACCGATGCTAAAGCCCTTGCCGCAGTTAAGGTAACTGGCGAAGTTCTTGAAGAGACTAAGGGACCAAAGATCGACATCTTGCGTTACAAGAACAAGACAGGTCACCGTCGTCGCCAAGGCTTTCGTGCAAAGCTCACACGCGTAAAAATTACCGCCATCAACGGCGCGAAGTAAGGGAGAGACACTAAATGGCAAGTAAGAAGGGTGTCTCCTCGACACGTAACGGTCGCGATTCAAATCCACAGTACCTTGGAATCAAGCGCTTTGGTGGACAAGAAGTTAATGCAGGCGAGATCTTGGTTCGCCAGCGCGGAACACATTTTCACCCAGGTAAGAACGTTGGACGCGGTAAGGATGACACGCTCTTTGCTTTGTCAGCAGGCGCAGTTGAATTCGGTCGCGCTCGCGGACGTCGTGTAGTGAATGTGGTTCCGGCCGCTTAATTTAGGTTTCTCAACAAAAGAGCGAGCCGCGAATCGTGGCTCGCTTTTTTATTTCAGTGTTAATTTTTTTAGGGAAGGGAGTACAGACATGGCAACTTTTGTTGATCGTGTGACTCTCTATGCCACCGCAGGAAAAGGTGGCGATGGTTGCGTCTCGGTTAAGCGCGAAAAATTTAAGCCACTTGGTGGACCAGATGGCGGTAACGGTGGACGCGGCGGAGACATTGTTCTAGTCGTTGATCCATCCGTCACGACACTTTTAGATTTTCATCATTCCCCACATAGAAAAGCAACATCAGGCCACCAAGGTTATGGCGATCGCAAAGATGGATATCAAGGCGATGATTTAGTTTTAGGTGTTCCAAATGGAACGGTAATTTACGATAGCAACGGCGAACAAATTGCTGATCTCATCGGCAATGGAACTATTTTTATTGCTGCCCAAGGCGGTCATGGCGGCCTTGGTAACTTAGCGCTTGCTTCATCAAAGCGTCGCGCTCCAGGCTTTGCACTCCTTGGTGAACCAGGGGAGGAGCGAACACTTTCACTTGAACTCAAATCAGTTGCAGATATCGCTCTCGTCGGTTTTCCAAGTGCAGGTAAGTCTTCATTGATTGCAGCTATCTCTGCAGCGCGACCAAAGATCGCTGATTATCCATTTACAACTTTGGTTCCAAACTTAGGCGTTGTTCAGGCCGGTGAGACACGCTTTACCGTTGCCGATGTTCCCGGTTTAATTCCAGGTGCTAGTCAAGGTAAAGGCTTAGGCCTTGAGTTTTTGCGTCACGTCGAGCGCTGCGTTGCCCTCGTGCATGTATTGGACTGCGGAACACTCGAGACCGACCGCAACCCAATACATGACCTAGAAGTTATTGAAAATGAGTTAGCGCTCTATGGCGGTCTTGAAGATCGAGTTCGCATCATCGCTTTAAATAAAATCGATTTGCCCGATGGTCAAGCAATGTCTGACATGGTCGCCGATGAGCTTCGCGCAAAGGGCTATGAGGTCTATCCAGTGTCGGCGGCATCACGCGCCGGTTTGCGAGAGTTAACGTATGCGATGGCGCGTTTAGTTCAAAAGGATCGTGCGGCAGCAGTTGTCGAAGAGCGTACTCGAATCGTTTTGCGTCCAGTTGCAGTTGATGACTCAGGCTTTGCCGTTAAAGCAAATGCCGATGGATCATTTACTGTGCGCGGTAAAAAAGTAGAGCGCTGGGTACGCCAAACTAACTTTAAGAATGCAGAAGCCATCGGCTACTTAGCCGATCGACTTGCTCAATTAGGTGTTGAAAAAGAGCTCTTCAAAAAGGGCGCAATTGCAGGTAGCGAAGTACGCATAGGCGATGGCGCAACTGAAGTTGTATTTGATTGGGAGCCAACGATTGAGGCGGGGGCTGAACAACTAGCAGGTCACTTGCATCGCCGTGGCGAGGATTCACGCCTTGAATCGACGTGGGCGCAGAGTGAGCGCGTAGAAGTAGAAGATATTTTGAGCGATGATGAAATCGCCAAGCAGTGGGAGTACAACGTTTCTGACCCTCACACGCCTAAACTTTCAGCACCGATTGCCAATGAAGAGTCAGAGGATGGAGATGCCAAGTGAGCCGAGCGCAGGTTACCTCTGCAAAACGCATTGTCATCAAAATTGGCTCATCTTCACTCACCGGTAAAGCGGGCTCGAAGTTAGATGATTCTGCAGTTGAAAAACTTGCCGACGTTGTCGCAGCATGTAAAAAGCGTGGCGCAGAAGTTGTTGTCGTTTCATCGGGAGCAATCGCTGCGGGCCTTGCGCCCCTTGGTTTAACTTCACGGCCAAAAGATTTAGCGACTCAGCAAGCCGCCGCCTCCGTTGGTCAAGGTCTACTGATTGCCCACTACACCCAGAGTTTTGCTAAACATTCAATTACCGCATCACAAGTATTGATTACAACCGAGGATGTTGTGCGCCGTTCGCACTATCAAAATGCGCAGCGCACGTTGTACCGCTTGCTTCAACTAGGCGTCGTTCCAGTCATTAATGAAAATGACTCAGTTGGAACGCAGGAGATTCGCTTTGGCGATAACGACCGCTTAGCTGCCCTCGTGGCTCTGCTCATTGGTGCCGATTTATTAGTTCTTATCTCAGATATCGATGCGCTCTATGACGCACCACCAACGCAGGCAGGTGCTAAAGCTATTCATGAAGTTGCCAATATCACTGACATCGAAAACGTTGTTTTAGGTGGCGCGGGTTCAGCTGGCGTTGGTAGCGGGGGAATGGTTACTAAAGTCGATGCCGCGCGCATTGCAACGAGTGCTGGAATTCCAATGCTTTTAACTTCATTGGCCGATGTTGATCAAACGATGAATGGCGCCACACTTGGAACGTATTTTCACGCACATGCAAGTAAAACTACTTCAAGGCTTTTGTGGTTAGCCCATGCCACGACTACTCAAGGGCAATTAATTTTAGATGCTGGCGCAGTTACAGCAATTCGCGAACGTGGCGTATCTCTTCTTCCAGCAGGTGTTACTGCCGTCCATGGTGATTTCATTGCAGGGGACGCAGTTGAACTCATTGGGCCAGATTCAAAAGTTATTGCGCGAGGTTTAGTTGCATTCGATAGTGACGAGATTCCAGTAATGCTTGGTAGATCCACAAAAGAGTTAGCCCAAACACTCGGTCCAGAGTTCGAGCGCGAGTTAGTCCATCGCGATGATTTAGTGTTGCTCTGAAATAACTTTTAGAACTGGAGCAACTAGCGCGCTTCGTCCATCGGCGCTCGTTGGCTCGTCACTGAGTTTTACTATGACCGTTTTATTTGCTGCATCCATCCAAACAAACTGACCGTGTAGGCCCAACATTAAATTGATTCCTGCATATGGATGCCACACTTGAGCGCCATAACCCCAACCGTAATCAAGAGTTACTGCCGGTGTTGAAATCCTTGTTAGCCAAGCGCTGCTAATGATGCTTGGGGTTGGTTGAATGAGCTCATTGCCTATGCGTGCATAGTCACGTGCGGTGGCGTTAAAACAGCAGAAAGCCTTCTCGGTTCCACCAATTCGATCCACGTTCCACGTTGCAGTGTGGGCTGCACCAGCCTTTTGCCAAATATTTGTGCTGAAGTAATCAACCAAACTTTGCCCCGTTATTTTCTTAATGATCATTCCAAGCATTTGGGTATCCACTGAGCGATATTCGGCGAAAGTTCCAGGTGCTTCACGCATCTTACGGTTATGCATCAAAAACCAATCGACATCGGTGGAGGCATACATCTGGGCAATTGCGACGCCCCAGCCACTTGGACCGGATGGGTAGTTATCGGAAACGCCTACCCCGCCTTTCATATCCAACAAATCTTTAACTGTGAGATTATCAAAAGTCGTCCCCGCCTTGAACGCAGGGAGAATACTGACAAAGGTATCGCTCTCTTTTAATTTACCATCATCGATTAGTTTGCCAATCATTAGTGAGGTCATAGTTTTTGCAACGGAGTACGAAGGAAGAAGAGTTTGGGAATCCATACCGTTAAGGTATTTTTCATATGTCAAAACACCTTTGCGAATTACTAAGAACGCATTTGTATGTGTCGCATTTAAGAATTCATCAAAGGTAATTGTTTTACCATCGAACTGTACGTTTGCCGGCATCTGTTCAGTTCCGGTCGTCCAGATAGCGGGTGTCGTTGCCGCCTTGATTGTGTGGGCCGGCATTAAATCTGGCGTCTTAGAGGCCGGGGCAAGACCTAATTTGATGGCGGCAATGGGTTCGGGATATCTAATAGCTTTAGTTAAACCAAAGAGGGCTACGTATAGAACAAGAATGACAACGAGAGTTCTTCGAATTAATTTGAGCACGAGTCAAGCCTAACTCCCGATAGGCTTGCGGGCATGGATGCCAAGGCGTTAGTTTCGCAGCTTGCTGACTCGGCACGTACTGCCGCCCGCACCTTGAGTGTTACCTCTTCTGGCGAGCGAAAAACAGCGCTGCTCGCTATTGCCGATGCAATTGAATTGCGCAGCGCTGAAATTATCGAAGCTAACGAGAAAGATATGGAGCGCGGGCGCACATCAGAACTTAACGCCTCCCTTCTAGATCGATTGCTTTTAACCCCAGAACGAGTAAAGGGGATTGCCGATGGTGCGCGCCAAGTTGGCGCCCTTGAAGATCCCCTTGGCAAGATTCTTCGCCAATCAGTGCTACCAAATGGAATCGAACTCAAACAGATAACAGTGCCCTTTGGTGTCATTGGCATGGTCTATGAAGCTCGCCCAAATGTGACGGTCGATGCCGCCGTTATTTTGTTGATGTCTGGAAATGCGGCGTTGCTCCGCGGATCTTCTAGCGCGCAAGAGAGCAATCAAATTCTCGTTACGGTCATGCGAGATGCCCTAAAGACCACCAAGATTTCACCCGATGTCATCCAGCTAGTTCCATCCGATGATCGCGAGACTGTGAAAGCACTGCTGAATGCTCGCGGGAAAGTAGATTTAGTAATTCCACGGGGCAGCGCATCACTGATTCGTATGGTTGTGGATGAATCCACAGTTCCAACGATTGAGACTGGCGCAGGCGTCTGCCACGTGTTTATCGATGAGTTTGCCGATCTCTCAAAGGCGCTTCCGATCATTATCAACTCAAAAGTTCAGCGCCCAAGCGTTTGCAATGCTGCAGAAACACTTCTAGTTCACAAAAATATTGCCGAAAAGTTCATACCCATTGCCCTTGCCGCCCTGCATGAAGCGGGGGTGATTCTGCATACTGATTCGGCCACACTTAAGTTAGCTCAGGGGATTCCAGTAAGTCTTGCAACGGATGAGAACTGGTCGACTGAGTACGGCACACTTGAAATGAATGTTGCCATTGTTGATTCGGTGGATGCTGCCAGCGATCACATCGCGAAATTCGGCACCCAGCACACCGAAGCAATCGTGACCGAGAATAAGGACAACGCCGCACGATTCATCGCTTTGAGTGATTGCGCCGCCGTAATGGTCAATACATCCACTCGATTTACCGATGGAGAAGCGATGGGTTTTGGCGCTGAAATCGGCATTTCAAATCAGAAACTGCACGCCCGTGGACCAATGGGCTTAGAGGCGATGACTACAACTACGTGGATTGTTACGGGAGATGGTCAGATTCGCAGTTAGTGCGCGGATTAATTAGACTCCACACCCATGAGCAGCCTTTCACGCGATGATGTCGCAAATCTTGCACGTCTTGCGCGCATTGAAATGAGTGAAGAAGAGTTAGTCAGCCTCTCCAATGAATTCACTGTTATTTTGGATGCCGTTGCTCGAGTGCAGGAAGTTGCCGGCGCCGATGTAGAGCCGACGTCACATCCACTTCCACTTCGCAATGTTTTTCGCCCCGATGTAGTTGTTTCCTCACTCACTCCAGATGAAGCCCTATCAGGCGCACCTGCGCAAGAAGAGTCACGTTTTCGCGTGCCACAGATTTTGGGTGAAGAAGCATGATTCATTTATCAGCGGCCGAAATGGCAGCAAAGTTAGTTGCCGGTGAAACAAGTTCAGTTGCGCTAACACAAGCACACTTAGATCGCATCGCAGCCGTTGATAACGATGTGCATGCATTTTTATTTGTTAATACCGAAGGCGCGCTAGAGCAGGCCCACGCAGTTGATGCTAAGCGCGCAGCCGGGGAAAAACTTTCACCTCTTGCTGGTGTACCACTTGCCCTTAAAGATGTTATGACGCAAAAGGGAGTGCCTACAACGGCAGGTTCAAAAATTCTAGAAGGTTGGCGCCCTCCTTATGACTCAACGGTCGTTACGAATTTAAAAAATAATGACATAGTCATTTTAGGTAAGACAAACATGGATGAGTTTGCAATGGGCTCGTCAACTGAAAACTCTGCTTACGGCCCAACGCATAACCCATGGGATTTAACGCGAATTCCTGGCGGCTCTGGCGGCGGATCATCGGCAGCCCTTGCCGCTTTTGAAGCACCTCTTGCTATCGGTACCGATACGGGTGGATCGATTCGCCAACCCGCTGCCGTTACTGGCACTGTAGGTGTGAAGCCGACATACGGTGGAGTTTCTCGCTTTGGTTTGATTGCATTTTCATCTTCCCTTGATCAAGCCGGACCTTGTGCGCGCACTGTCTTAGATGCTGCGCTTCTGCACGAAGCAATTGCCGGACATGATCCAAAGGATTCAACAAGTATTAATGCACCCGTGCCACAGGTGGTTAAAGCGGCAAAGTCTGGTGATGTAAAGGGTATGAAGATAGGCGTAGTCAAAGAGTTAAATGGCGATGGCTATCAAAGCGGCGTTCGCACGCGCTTTGAAGAGTCACTCGAGCTTCTAGCTGCAGCTGGCGCAGAAATAGTTGAAGTATCGGCTCCTAACTTTGAATACGCACTTGCTGCCTATTATTTAATTGCACCATCTGAATGTTCCTCTAACTTAGCTCGTTTCGATGCTATGCGTTACGGACTACGCGTTGGTGATGTCGATGGCGCATCAGCTGAATCGGTAATGAATTTAACGCGCGAAGTTGGTTTTGGCCGCGAAGTTAAGCGCCGAATAATTCTTGGTACGTACGCACTCTCGTCGGGTTATTACGATGCCTATTATGGAAGTGCGCAAAAAGTCCGCACGCTTATTACACAAGATTTCAATAAAGCCTTTGAAAAGTGCGACGTGATGGTCTCACCAACCTGCCCAACAACGGCCTTTAAAATTGGTGAAAAATCCGATGACCCGATTGCTATGTATTTAAATGACATTGCAACAATTCCAGTGAATATGGCTGGAATCGGTGGAATGTCACTGCCTGCAGGTTTAGCTCCTGAGGATGGTTTACCCGTAGGTTTCCAGATCATGGCACCTGCAATGCAAGACCAGCGTATGTACTTAGTTGGAGCTGCCCTTGAAGCGGCCTTGCTGACTAAATGGGGCGCACCTTTGCTTTCAATGGCACCAGCATTGGTGGGCAAATAAATGGCACTTACATACGATGATGTGATTGCAAAGTACGAACCAGTTCTTGGCCTTGAAGTTCACGTTGAATTAAATACCCAGTCCAAAATGTTTTGTGGCTGCAGCACAATATTTGGTGGTGAACCAAATACCCAAACGTGCCCAGTGTGTTTAGCCCTACCCGGCGCCCTTCCGACGGTCAATGAAAAAGCTATCGAATCCACGATCAAGATTGGTCTTGCCCTTAACTGTTCTATCGCCCCTTTTAGTCGCTTTGCTCGCAAAAATTACTTCTACCCAGATATGCCTAAAAACTTTCAAATTTCGCAGTATGACGAACCAATCTGCGTCAACGGCTATGTTGATGTTGAAATTGAAAGCGATGAGGGCCCAAAGAGTTTTCGTATTGAAGTCGAACGAGTTCACATGGAAGAGGACACCGGTAAATCACTTCACGTGGGAGGTGCAACGGGTCGTATTCATGGCGCCGAATATTCTCTGCTCGACTACAACCGTGCTGGAATTCCATTAGTAGAAATCGTTACCAAGATTGTGCCCGGAACTGGAAAATATGCGCCAGAGGTTGCAAAGGCCTATGTCGCTGAGCTTCGCGATATTTTGCGCTCATTGGGCGTTAGCGATGTAAAGATGGAGCAGGGTTCACTTCGCTGTGATGCCAACGTTTCGCTGCGCTTAATCGGGGCTGAAACTCTTGGTACGCGCAGTGAGACAAAGAATGTTAACTCGCTTCGATCGGTTGAGCGCGCGATTCGCGGTGAAATGATTCGTCATGCAGAGTTATTAAATAGAGGTGAGCGAGTTGTTCAAGAGACGCGTCACTTCCAAGAGGAGTCAGGGTTAACTCGATCTGGCCGCTCAAAAGAGCAGGCTGAGGATTATCGTTATTTCCCAGAGCCAGATCTAGTACCCGTTGCACCAGATGCTGCATGGATTGAATCTTTGCGCGCGGGTCTACCTGAGCGGCCATCGATTCATCGCAAGCGTCTGCAAGAGGCTTGGGCCGTTCCCGATAAGGAAATGGCGGCGATGATTAACGCCGATGTTTTAAATATCGTTGAAGCTACTGTTGCTGCAGGTGCAGATCCAACTAAGGCCCGTAGCTGGTGGCTTGGAGAGATCTCGCGTATTGCAAACGATAAAGATGTCGCTATCGCCGAATTAAATATCACTCCCACCGATGTTGCAGAGATTGTGGCACTTGTTAGTGCTGGCGAGCTCACCGATAAGTTAGCGCGCCAAGTAATCGAAGGTGTTATCGCCGGTGAAGGAAAGCCCGCAGCGGTGATCGCCGCCCGTGGAATAAAAGTTGTCAACGATGACGGCGCACTCATGGCCGCCATTGAAAAGGTTTGTGCCGAGCAACCAGAGACTGCACAAAAGATCCGCGATGGTCACTTGCCCGCAGCGGGTGCGCTCATTGGCGCAGTCATGAAAGAGACAAAGGGCCAAGCAGATGCTGCTCGCGTACGAGAGCTTCTACTTGGCCACCTTGGACAAGCAACTAGCTAATTAGTGGGTTAATACGCCTTCCGTTTCAACAACGGCATCTTTTCCGATATTGATAAAGAAGAACAAGACCACCGCACCAAGAAATAGCAGTCCAGCGCTGACTTTAAATGCCACTGTAAATCCATGGGTCATGGCATATAAATGGGCATTTTTCCCAAGGGAGGAGTGCGCAGTTGCAAATGTGGCAGTTGCCGTTGCGGCAACGGTATTAAGTAGCGCAGTACCAAGTGAACCACCAATCTGCTGACTGGTGTTGACCATTGCACTTGCTACGCCGGTGTCATGGTTACTGACATTGTGCAGAGATGTCGATGTAAGTGGGATAAAGACAAGCGCCATTCCGCTAGACATAACCAAGAGTGAAGGAAGAACATGGCTGGCATAAGAAGTATCAGGAGTAATTCTTGCAAGTAGTAGCAGGCCAAGACTGGAAGCGATTAATCCAGGAATCATCAAAGGCTTTGGACCAACTTTTGGAAGTAACTGTGATGCGATTCCGGCAAAGACGATGATGCCAGCCGTAAACGGCAAGAAAGCAAAGCCCGATTTCAAAGGTGAGTATCCAAGAATTACTTGCAAGTAGAGACCTAAAAATAGGAACATTGAAAAGAGTCCGGCACCTACAACAAGAGATCCAAGGTATGAGCCACCACGATTGCGATCGGTCACTACGCGAAGTGGCAACATTGGATTTGCAACTCTTTTTTCAATCATGACGAATGTAATAAGAAGTATTACGGCGGTGCCTAAGAAACCAAGCGTGTGGCCATCTGCCCAACCCGAAGTGGCGGCTTGATTGAAACCATAGGTAAGTGAAAATAGACCAGCAGTTGCAGTAATTACTCCAGGAATATCATAAGCACGATTTCCGTCGGCCTTTGATTCATGAACAAAACGCGTTGCAAGGAAGAATGCAAGGGCCGCGATTGGAACGTTAACGCCTAAACACCAACGCCATGAGAAGAACTCAGTAAGAGTTCCGCCAACGATTAAACCAATTGCTGCGCCACCACCAGAGATTGCACCCATCACACCAAAAGCTTTTGCGCGCTCAGTGGGAACAGTAAAGGTGACCGAAATAATCGATAGCGCTGCGGGAGCCAGAAGAGCTGCGAAGACACCTTGTAATGCGCGGGCACCGAATAACAGGCCTTGAGTTGATGCGATTCCACCTAATGCCGAAGCCGCTGCAAAGCCGATAAGACCAATCAGAAAAATCTTTTTACGACCCATGAAATCGCCGATTCGGCCACCTAAAAGAAGTAGCGAACCAAATGCAAGGGTGTATGCAGTAATTACCCATTGCTGATTTGCATCGGTGATACCGAGTTCGTGTTTGGCGCTTGGAATTGCAATGTTCACAATCGAAGAGTCAAGAACAATCATGAGTTGGGCAATGGCGACCACGAATAGTGTGCGCCATCGATCTGGGGCTTGACCTGCTGGATAGTTAGGATTTGACACGCAAAAACTCCAATATTCGATTAAATGATTTCTCAGTGAGAGGCTAGAATTATCGCATGCCTACGATGAAGCCGCGCTCTGGATTAGTTACCGATGGAATGGAGCGCGCACCTGCCCGTGGAATGTTGCGCGCAGTTGGAATGGGTGATGAAGATTGGGTGAAACCTCAAATTGGTATCGCATCATCCTGGAATGAAATCACGCCATGTAACTTATCTCTCGATCGATTAGCGAAAGCCTCACGCCAGGGAATCATCGACGCCGGTGGTTTTCCCATGCAGTTCGGCACAATTTCAGTATCCGATGGTATTTCGATGGGCCACGAAGGTATGCACTTCTCATTAGTTTCGCGCGAAGTGATTGCCGACTCAGTTGAAACAGTTATGCAGGCCGAGCGCCTCGATGGAATGGTCACTTTTGCTGGGTGCGATAAATCACTACCAGGAATGATGATGGCAGCGGCGCGCATAGATGTTGCAAGTGTTTTTGTTTATGCAGGTTCGACTTTGCCAGGTCAAGTTGATGGCAAGGATGTCACCATCATTGATGCTTTCGAAGCGGTCGGTGCATGTGCACGCGGATTAATTACTCAAGAGCGCGTAGATCAAATCGAACGCGCAATCTGTCCAGGCGAAGGCGCATGTGGGGGAATGTATACCGCGAACACAATGGCGAGCATCGCTGAAGCAATTGGTTTATCTCTTCCAGGATCGGCGGCACCTCCTGCCGTAGATCGCAGACGTGATGCCTTTGCAGTTAAATCAGGTGCTGCCGTTGTTGAACTAATCCGTGCTGGAATCACCACGCGCGATATTTTAACTAAGCAAGCTTTTGAGAATGCAATCACAATTTTAATGGCACTCGGTGGTTCAACGAATGCAGTTCTGCATTTACTTGCAATTGCACATGAGGCCGACGTTGATTTAGAGCTCAACGATTTCCATCGCATCGGTTCAAAAGTTCCATTACTTGGCGATTTAAAACCTTTCGGTCGTTTCGTAATGAGCGACATGGATAAAATCGGGGGAGTTCCAGTAATTCTAAAAGCGCTTCTAGATGCGAAAATGTTGCACGGCGATGTTTTGACCGTAACTGGAAAGACAATGGCAGAAAACTTGGCCGATATTAATCCACCAGATCCAGACGGTGAGATTTTGCGTGCGGCATCTAAGCCATTATCGACCGACATAGGCATCACAATTTTGGGTGGCTCCTTGGCACCAGATGGTGCAGTTTGTAAGACCGCGGGAATCGGAATCGAATCATTTGAGGGCCCAGCACGAGTATTCGAACGCGAACAAGCAGCGATGGATGCTCTTGAAAACGGAACGATTCAAGCTGGAGATGTTGTAGTTATTCGCTATGAAGGTCCAAAGGGTGGACCTGGAATGCGCGAGATGTTGATGATCACTGGTGCGATTAAAGGCGCAGGTCTTGGCAAGACCACACTTCTGTTAACCGATGGCCGTTTTTCTGGTGGCTCAACTGGTCTTTGTGTTGGTCATGTCGCACCTGAGGCCGTCGATGGTGGTCCAATCGCATTTGTAAAAGATGGAGATATCGTCCGAATCGATATAACCAATCGGACAATGGATTTACTAGTTGATCCGGCAGAACTCTCTGCCCGCAAAGTTGGTTGGAAGCCATTGACCCATAAATACACTCGCGGAGTGCTACATAAGTACTCCAAGTTGGTCGGATCGGCATCAAAGGGCGCGGTCTGTGACTAGAACTGTTCAAATTGTGAGATGTGCATCTCACGTCTTGACTCAATGCTAAAGCTGTTGGAGAATAAGCCCATGTTTACAACCAAGTCGGTGGTGATTTAAAAGCGCGTGATCTAGCAATTCGATCGCGCGCTGCCCTCAGTTAATCTGAGGGTTTTTTCGTTTAATAGCCACTACTAGTACGGAAGGAGATGGAAATGAGTGCAATGAATGGAGCGAGTTCACTTGTCGCATCATTAGAGGCCGCTGGCGTCGATGTGATGTTTGGAATTCCGGGCGGCGCGGTTTTGCCGGTCTATGACCCACTCTTCTCCAGCTCAATCCGTCATATTCTCGTGCGCCATGAACAGGGTGCTGGTCACGCTGCAACTGGCTATGCCCAAGTAACTGGTCGTGTTGGTGTCTGCATTGCAACATCTGGGCCGGGAGCGACAAATCTTGTAACACCTCTTGCCGATGCGGCAATGGATTCAGTTCCAGTTGTTGCAATCACAGGTCAAGTTCCGTCCCTTGCAATTGGTACCGATGCATTTCAAGAGGCCGACATCCGTGGCATCACGATGCCATTTGCTAAACATAGTTATTTGATTACAGATCCTGCCGATATTCCGCGTGCAGTTGCCGAGGCTTTTCATATCGCAAGCTCTGGGCGGCCAGGACCAGTTCTCGTTGATATCTCCAAAGATGCACTGCAAAAGATGACTGAATTTAAATATCCAACATCGGTATCACTAAAGGGCTATCAACCTAAGGTCATGCCTAATACGCAATCAATTACCGATGCCGCCGATTTAATTGCACAATCTAGCAAGCCAGTCTTCTATGTTGGTGGCGGTGTCATTAAAGCTAACGCATCACGTGAACTGCTCGAGCTGGCTCAACTTCTTGGGGCACCTGTTGTGACAACACTCATGGCGCGCGGAGCATTTCCAGATAGCCATCCACTTAACCTTGGAATGCCAGGAATGCACGGGACTGTTGCTGCAGTGACAGCTTTGCAAAAATCTGACTTACTCATAACTCTTGGTGCGCGCTTTGATGATCGTGTAACTGGAAAACTTTCAACTTTTGCCGTCAACGCGAAGGTTATTCACGCCGATGTTGATCCAGCTGAAATCGGTAAGAATCGCTTTGCCGATGTTGCAGTCCTTGGCGATTTAGCGCATACCATCGCAGCTTTGATTCCAGCGCTTAAGGTCGCTCTGGCAAAGAACCGCCCAGATTTAACGGCGTGGCTTCGCCAAATGAATTCACTCAAGGCCGCTTACCCATTGGGGTATGACACACCTGCCGATGGATCTCTATCGCCACAATATGTGATTGAGCGTTTAGGAAAAATCTCTGGTCCAAATGCAATTTTCGCCTCTGGTGTTGGTCAACATCAGATGTGGGCATCGCAATTTATATCCTATGAGAATCCACGTACGTGGCTTAACTCAGGCGGCCTCGGCACGATGGGATATGCAGTTCCTGCAGCGATGGGTGCCAAAGTTGGTGCACCTGATACAACCGTTTGGGCAATCGATGGAGATGGTTGTTTCCAAATGACTAACCAAGAGTTAACAACGTGTGCACTCAACAACATTCCAATCAAGGTCGCAATTATTAATAACGAGTCTCTTGGAATGGTTCGTCAGTGGCAGACACTCTTCTATGAAGGCCGATATTCAAATACGAGCCTTGAATCAAAGCGCATACCTAACTTTCCAATGTTGGCCGAAGCCATGGGTTGCGTAGGCCTCAGTTGCGAACGACCTGAAGATGTCGATGCAACGATTGAAAAAGCGATGAGTATTAATGATCAACCAGTGGTAGTTGATTTTCGAGTACATCGCGATGCAATGGTGTGGCCAATGGTCGCTGCCGGAACATCCAATGATGACATCATGATTGCGCGAGAAACCGCGCCCGACTGGGATTCACAGGAGCTATAAAAATGGCCCAACACACCCTTGAAGTAATCGTCGAAAATTCACCTGGCGTTTTGGCCCGCGTTGCAGGCCTATTTGCACGTCGCGCATACAACATTGAACGCCTATCTGTTGGTCCAACCAGTAACCCCGAGACCTCTAAAATGGAGATAGTGGTTAACCTGGAAGGCCATGCTCTTGAGCAAGTAATTGCTCAGCTGGATAAGTTGATCAATGTAATTTCAATTAAAGAGATTTTGCCAAATGCACCACAGCCAGTTATTCATGACACTCAACCCGACTACCAGAACTAAGGAGAAATATCGTGGCAGCAACGATGTATCACGAAGAGGATGCCGATCTATCCATCATCCAGGGTCGCAAAGTCGCGATCATCGGTTACGGCTCACAGGGACATGCTCACGCACTTAGCTTGCGCGATAGCGGTGTTGATGTTCGTGTTGGTTTAAAAGATGGATCGCCCTCAAAGGCAAAGGCTGAGGCTGAAGGTTTGCGCGTAGTTAGCGTTGCAGATGCAGTTAAAGAGGCAACGGTCATCATGATCTTGGCCCCTGACCACCTACAGCGCCATATCTATACTGAATCAATTCTTCCTAACTTAAAAGATGGCGATGCATTGTTCTTCGGTCATGGATTTAATATCCGCTTCGGTTATATCAAGCCAAGTGCAAATGTAGATGTCTGCATGGTTGCACCTAAGGGTCCAGGGCACATAGTCCGTCGTGAGTATTCTGCAGGCCGTGGAGTTCCAGTTATCGTTGCAGTTGAGCAGGATGCAACTGGAAATGCTTGGCCATTGACACTCTCATATGCCAAAGCAATCGGTGGATTACGTGCAGGTGGAATTTTAACTACCTTTACAGAAGAGACAGAGACCGATCTATTCGGTGAGCAATCAGTCCTTTGCGGCGGCGCATCCCAACTCGTGATGTATGGCTTTGAGGTTTTGACTGAAGCTGGATATCAGCCAGAGGTTGCATATTTTGAGTGCCTTCACGAACTTAAACTCATTGTTGATTTAATGTACGAGGGCGGAATTGCAAAGCAGCGTTGGTCAGTCTCTGACACTGCCGAGTTCGGTGATTATGTTTCAGGTCCACGCGTTATCGATCCACACGTAAAAGAGAATATGAAGGCAGTTCTTGCCGATATTCAAAACGGAGTATTTGCTAAGCGCTTTATCGATGATCAAGAAGCTGGCGCAGTTGAGTTCAAGGCACTGCGCGCCAAGGGTGAAGCTCATCCAATTGAGGTCGTTGGTCGCGAACTTCGCAAGATGTTTTCATGGATAAAAACCTCAAAGGGCGATGATTTCAAAGAGGGTAGCGTGGCGCGTGGCTAAACCCGTTGTTTTAATTGCCGAAGAGTTAAGCCCAGCAACACTAGATGCGTTGGGCCCAGATTTTGACGTAGTTAACTGCGATGGGGCTAACCGCGCCGAGTTGTTAGCTGTCCTTACAAAAGGCGTTGACGCTGTATTGATTCGCTCTGCAACTAAAATGGATGCAGAGGCAATTGCTGCGGCCAAGGGCCTAAAAGTTATTGCCCGTGCAGGTGTTGGCTTAGATAATGTTGACATTCCTGCAGCAACGGCCGCCGGAGTTATGGTTGTCAACGCGCCAACTTCTAACATCGTCAGTGCAGCTGAACTTGCAATCTCTTTATTACTCGCATCGGCTAGATTTATTTCACCGGCTCATGCGGCATTGCGAAACGGCAAGTGGGCACGCTCAAAATTTACTGGTGCTGAACTCTTTGAAAAGACGCTTGGTATCGTTGGTTTTGGTCGCATTGGTCAGTTAGTTGCCCAGCGCATGCAGGCCTTTGGCATGGATGTCATTGCCTTCGATCCATATCTACAACCAGCAAGGGCGGCCCAACTCGGAGTCAAGCTCGTAGATCTTGATGAGCTTCTTCGCACGTCAGATTTCATCACGATTCACTTACCTAAAACTAAAGAGACTGCAAATTTAATCGGGGTTGAAGCACTTAAAAAAGTAAAGCCAGCGGTACGAATTGTTAACGCAGCGCGCGGAGGAGTTCTAGATGAAGCCGCTCTCTACGATGCAATCGTTGAAGGCCGTGTAGCCGGTGCTGGATTGGATGTATTTGCGACTGAACCCTGCACGGACTCGCCCTTGTTTACTTTAGATAATGTCGTTGCAACTCCACATTTAGGTGCATCAACCGATGAGGCACAAGAGCGTGCAGGCATTGCTGTTGCAGTTTCAGTTCGTAAAGCGTTGGCTGGTGAGTTAGTGCCCGATGCCGTTAACGTTAAGGGTGGCGTTATTGCCCAAGAGATTCGACCTTCTCTGCCGCTCGTTGAAAAAATGGCCCAGATTGCAACTGAACTTCTAGGGGAAATGCCCGTACACATGGACATTCAAGTCCGTGGTGAAATTTCAGTGCATGACTCATCGATTCTCGCTATAAGTGCCCTTAAAGGTGCATTAATTGCAGTAGGCGCCGAAGAAGTTACGTATGTCAACGCTCCTGGATTGGCAGCTGAACGCGGAATGACATCTAACGTCACCACCACTGCTGATAGTGCCGAATATCGCTCGATGATTTCTCTGCGCGCAGCAACTGGAAGCGGCAAGTCAATCACCGTTGATGCAACGCTCATGGGAATTAAACAGACGCAAAAGATAATTGGCATTGATAATTTCTCACTCGACCTTGCCCCAACTGCGCATATTCTCTTCTTGCGTTATGTCGATCAACCTGGAGTTATTGGAACAGTTGGGCATACATTGGGTCAAAACAAAATAAATATTGCGGCAATGCAAGTTGCTCGCAGTGCCGCCGGCGGAGAGGCTCTCATGGCTCTTTCTGTTGACTCAGATGTAAGCGATGACCTGTTAGCAACGATAAAGAGAGAGACAGGTGCCGAATCCGTT